>Ga0181557_1000173_pt1 | contig 81992 bp, 69 predicted proteins | sample 011ome_23_FD_148632 | JGI IMG/M metagenome (GOLD analysis project Ga0181557, IMG submission 148632) | Coastal salt marsh microbial communities from the Groves Creek Marsh, Skidaway Island, Georgia - 011506CT metaG (spades assembly) | ecosystem: Environmental > Aquatic > Marine > Intertidal zone... | reverse complement strand
TGGTGGCCAGAGGTGGAATCGAACCACCGACACAGGGATTTTCAATCCCTTGTGCTACCGACCCGTGCTGATCACCTAGAATTGCATTATTGGCATTAGGGTGCCTTGCGATATATCTAGACCTCAATGTACTGACTGCGGGCTTGCGACACGCAATACTGTATTGCGTGTCAGTTTGCGATGTCGAGTGCGAAAGGCGGGAGCGCGCCTAGGGGAAGCAGGCCATCTGCAGTTTGGCAGGGTAAATCTACCCATTTTCAAAAACCCCAACTGCGCTCACGAAATAAAACCAAATCAGCGGTCAGCAAGTGCATGGGGCCGTAGGGTTTTAGACCGCCCCAGCATACTGGCGGGCAGATTATGCAATTCAGGATTGTGCACGCGCGGGTTAAAAATAAATCAGCGGTGTGGTGGGTCAGGTGAGTATCGAGGTGGCGTAGCAAAGTTTGTGACCATCTAAACGACCCGGAAGCAAAAAAATTACTAAACTGCTTGGCCGTATAGGTAATTGATAGTAGCAACCTTGAGCCGCTCCGGGGGCTTAGGTACTTAGCCAAAACACAGCGTTTATTTGATGTTGGGCTTTTAAGGCAGCAAGCCATAAGTGATTGATTTACATGGGATATTGGCGGAGAGAGAGGGATTCGAACCCTCGATGAGCTATTAACCCATACACACTTTCCAGGCGTGCTCCTTAAGCCACTCGGACACCTCTCCGTAAAACTGATCTACGCTGATTGGCTGATGATACGATAATGCCCGTACAGCAGCGCGCCAGCCTAGCTGAACTGGTCTGGCAATTCAATTGAGTCTGTTGACGATTGTTGGTCTGGTCGTGATTTGCCCCGAGACTAGGCTGGGCATAGCGACAGGCTGATTTCACGGCCACGACAAAAGAAATTAGATCACCTCAGCCACATCCCGGCACACAAAGTCGTCGCTACCGTTGCTCCCTTCCAGGCCTGGCGGGGTTCGCAATTATTCGTTGCGAGAGGACCGAGGTGAAGCGCGTAGTATAGCGAATAGATTCTCACTTGGCCTGCTTTTCTTGCTCGTCTTTGTCAATTTCTTGTTGGATCGCACCACCGACAGCGTTGAGGAAGCGGTCGTGGTTCTTGCTGGCCCAGGCATAGCTTGCGGTGCGGTTGGCATTGGTGGACTGAAAACAGGGCGCTACATGGCGGGCAAACAATTCATAGCTTTTGCAGGTCTGCTCCCAGTCTGCCCAGTTATGGGCCAGTTGCAGGAAGCTGCCAAATCCACCAGATTGTTCCTGTAGCCGCTGAATTTGCTGGATTGCATCATCCGCGGTGCCGATCACGGCCATGCCGCTATCGATCAGTGCCTGGGCTTGATCAACGCCAGGCTCATTCGGGGCGATGGGGAGTGCCGCAGCCTCTTGGAAGTAATTGACCCAGGCTTCCAGGCCGTAGCGCACGTTGTCTAATGCCTGCTCTCGAGACTCGGCAATATGTACCGGGCCGACCAACGACCAATTGCGCCTATCGATCACCTGCTTATGCTCTTTGGCCTTGCGGGCGTAGATTTCCCAGTTGGTCGCCAGCGCGCTGAAGCCACCAGCGTTCGTGGCGCCGATGGACAGCAGACCCAGCCCATGGGTGCCGGCGGCTCTGGCACCGGCAGGGGAAACCTGGGAGGCAACGGCCATGTTGACCATGGGTTTTGTGTAGGGTTGCAGTTGGAGTCTCGCCTCATTGAGTTCAAACCAGCGGGTCTTGCGGGTCACAGTCTCGCCGCGGAGCAGGGGAACCAGCACCTCAATAGCCTCAAGCATCATGTCGCGCTGATCCAGAGGGTTGATGCCCAGCATAAACGCGTCAGAGGGCAGGGCACCTGGACCCACCCCAAAAGAGACTCTGCCGCGGGTCATATGGTCGAGTTGCATGATGCGATCGGCGAGCATGAACGGGTGATGATAGGGCAGTGACGAGACGCCGGTACCGAAGTGAATATGCTGGGTGCGCTGTGCTGCGGCCGCGATAAAGAGTTCCGGTGAGGCGATAATCTCAAACCCGGCTGAGTGATGTTCGCCAATCCAGGCGTAATCGTAGCCCAACTCATCCAATCGCTCAATGAGGCTCAGGTCGCGTGCCAGCGCCGCAGTGGGATTTTCACTCAAGGCATGAAAGGGGGCGAGGAAAATGCCGAATTTGAGATCAGGATAAGTCATGAGATACTCGGTTACAGAAACAATGACCAGCAGTCTATGTAGTTCAGACTGATCTCGTCAAATTATGATGGGTTGGCGCGCGATGGCCAACATCTAATAGCTGTTAGCATTCACGATTGAAGACTCAGGAAATCATTGCAATGACAGATACTACGGCTGACCGCAGCGCGGCGCCTCGAGATTCGAGAATCATCACTAGGTTTGTGCAAGCCAATGGTTTGACCTTCGAGGTGGACCAATGCGGCGAAGGTGACAAGCTCGCTATCTGTCTGCACGGCTTTCCAGAGAGCAGCTATTCTTGGCGCTACCAGCTGCCTATGCTTGCTGACCAGGGATATACGGCTTGGGCGCCGAACCTGCGTGGTTACGGCAAGAGTTCTCGTCCACCATTTGTGGAAGACTATGCCATGCAACATTTGTTAGACGATGTGGCGGGCCTCATTGATGCCGCTGGCAAGCAGGAGGTGGTGTTGATGGCCCATGATTGGGGTGCGGTCATAGCTTGGCAATTTGCCATGGCAAAGGTTAGGCCCTTGACGAAACTGATTATCTGTAATGTGCCGCATCCTGTCGCCATGCAAAAAGCATTCAGCTTCGCCCAGTTGAAAAAATCCTGGTACGTCTTCTTCTTCCAGATACCCGGGCTGGCAGAGAAACTGCTGGGTCGGCACCACGCCCAGCCCATCGCTGATATGTTTCAGAATACGTGTGTGGACAAGAGTATGTTCCCGCAGGAAGTGGTTGAGGTTTATCGAAAAAATGCTGCGCAGCCCGGCGCCCTGACGGCTATGGTGAATTACTACAGAGCACTGCTGCGGTTTCGAGCGAAACCGAAAAAAGGCGAAAAATCGCCAATAATATTAACGCCAACATTAATGATATGGGGCGAAGACGACGTAGCGCTAACGAAAGAAACAACTTACGGCACCGAAAACTACGTCGAAGACTTTCGTATTCGCTATCTACCTCGGATCTCACACTGGGTTCAGCAAGAAGCGCCAGAAGTCACTAACGAGATGATAAAGGCATTTTTGCAAGATCAGCCGGTACCTTATGCGCAATGGCAAATGAAGCTGGTAGCGTCATTGCTAAGCGCCAGTGATGAGCGCGCGGCCGAGAAAGCCGCAGCTGATGAGGTAGAGCACTAAAGCAGGTTTTGCGTAAAAGCGCGATCAATAGTGCCGTCATGCGTTCGTAGTGAAAGCCAGGTGTCGACGTATTCCTTCCATACCATGTCTCTGGGTAGCAGATAGGCCTTTTCCTGGTAGGTCAGGGTTTGGTCCGGCATGCTGGCACAAAGACCCGGTTGCCGCAGAGTCTGTAGCTGAACCTCGATGGCGTCAGTAATCATGACGTCGGCTCGCCCAGCAAGAATTTCTGCAAAGATACTCCGATTGTCATCATGGCTAATCACCGTCGCCTGGTCCACTGACTCAGTGACAAAGATTTCGTTAGTGCCCCCTGGGTTAACAATCACACGCACCCCTGGCTGATTGATTTTGTCGAGTGATGAATAGTCTTCGACCTGTGCACAGCGAACGATCGGTGTTTTGCCGCCGGTGTGGTACGGCTGGCTGAAGAACCCCTGTTGCTGGCGACTCAAGCTGCGCGAAATACCGCTCATGGCAATATCGAAGGTGCCTGCCTGCAGGTCCGTCATCAAGGTCGGCCAGGATGTTCTGACCCACTGCACCTTGACCCCCAGAGAGCTCGCCAGATCCAGCGCCAGCGTGATATCAATGCCTACTGGCTGGTTATTTTCGGTAGCTGAAAATGGTGCATAGTCGCCCGTTGTGGCGACCCGCAAGACCCCTGTGGCAAGTATTTGGTCGAGCTTGTTGGGGAACTTCTCAACTTCGAACAAGGCTCTGAATAAGGCGTATTTGGTAGCGTCTGACAGACCCTCGACGTTGACAGTGCGGACGAATTGCACGGCCAGGGACTTATCAGTGATGGGGTAGGTCTCATTGATGGTCTCGATGATCGCGTCGCCCAGTTCAAGTAGTCGTGGTCGCAACACCTCTTGCAGGGAATCGACATTGCCGGGTACCGGGCGATTGCCTGACCATTCTTCAAACCAGTAACGTTGGATTTCCTTGGCAGCTTCAATTTGCAGGGCGAAAAAGAATCGACTTGATTCCGGCGTTAAGCCGTAGGCGAGCGCGGCATCGGTGGCTGCGTCAAGCACTTGGCTTTCCCGCAAGGGGTCTTCAATAGCGAGCTTGTTGGTATATTTATAAGCGGCAACCTGGTCCATGATGGCGAGCCGAGACTCGATCAACTCAAACAGCCGTTCTATTCTGCGTGCGCCCCGCTCGTCATTGAGCGCCGCCGCCTGGGTCAAAGGTGCGAGAAATAGGCAGCAGAGGCTGCAATACACGGGGAAAAGTCGGATCAATATTGCCACAGGGCTATCCAGCTTGATTTTGGCTGATCATAGCACGACTTTAGTGTTCGCGCCGATAACCATCTGGTGGCTGTTTTTGCTGGGCAGCTGTGCTAGTTTTCGGTCTTCGAGATCGGATTAACCCAACATTTCATTATTCACAGGAATTACCCATGGCAGCCACACCCACCGCAACAGAAACTCATTCAGATCCATTGATTTATGCCCAAAGTGGCCATGTGGTGACGCTCACACTGAACCGGCATGAGACCCGTAATGCGATCTCGGAAGACGATATGATCGACGCCATTGAGGCGGCCTGCACGCGAATTAATCAAGATCACAGCGTTCGAGTCGTCATTATCACCGGTGCCGGCAGTGCCTTCTCATCCGGCGGTAACGTCAAGGACATGCAGGACAAAAGCGGTATGTTTGGTGGCACTGCGACTGAAATTCGAGACGGCTACCGGCGCGGCATTCAGCGGATTCCGTTGGCGATCCATCGGCTCGAGGTGCCAATCATTGCGGCAGTGAATGGCGCGGCCATTGGCGCTGGCTGCGATCTGACGATGATGTGTGATATGCGGGTAGCCTCGGAAAAAGCCCTGTTTGCCGAGAGCTTCGTCAAGGTAGGCTTGATTCCAGGCGACGGCGGAGCCTGGTTTCTGCCGCGGGTTGTAGGTGTATCCCGCGCCAATGAAATGGCGTTTACCGGTGAGCCCGTGAATGCAGCTACAGCTCTGGCCTGGGGTATGGTGTCGCGGGTGGTGGCGCCAGATGAGTTGATGAATGCCGCAAATGAGCTGGCTGCACGTATTGCGGTGAATCCGCCGTCAGCCTTGCGCATGACGAAAAAATTACTCAAGGAAGGTGAACACACGCAGCTCGAATCACTGCTCGAAATGTCGGCCTCACTCCAAGCCCTGGCGCATCAGACCAAAGATCATGCAGAGGCAGTTGATGCGATCATAGGCAGGCGTCCACCGCACTTTACGGGCGAATAAGTCGGCCGGCACGATCAGCCTCAGGATTGTTCGAACAGATCGTATTTCTTCAGATAGCCGCGGAGCTGGTGGTAGGTGACACCGAGGGCATCCGCGGTTTTTTTCTGATTGAACTGATGGGTCGCCAGGGCGGTTTTGATCAAGTCGACCTCGTAGTCTTGAACGGCTTGGCGAAAGTCCATGGGAAATTCAGGGCGTGCAGGTGAGTCTGGCCCAGGTTTGCCTGAGCTTGTGTTATCGCTTAGGGCTGTGGGTGCCGCGGCACTGGTGCCTGAGACCCGTGGCTTTAGCCGATAAGGCGAATCAAAGGGATCGAGGGAGATCACTTCGATGGCGGCATCCAGGTCCTGGCTTCGATACACACTGCGCTCAACGACATTCTTCAATTCTCTGATGTTACCGGGCCATGGGTGTGTTAGCAGCAGTTGGCGCGCGTCGGCGGAGAAACCGGGGAAGTATTCCCGACCGAGATCCGTCGCCATATTCACCGCGAAGTGCTCAGCGAGAATCAATATATCTTCCGGCCGGGTTCGTAATGGCGGTAAGGTAATGACGTCGAAAGCGAGTCTATCCAACAGGTCCTCGCGAAATTTTCCTTGCCGGGCTAGGTCAGGCAGGTCGTCATTGGTGGCGGCGATCAATCGAACATCGGTGACCAGGGTCTTGCTGCCGCCAACGCGCTCGTATTCGCCGTATTCGATGACTCGCAGCAGCTTTTCCTGAACCAGTGGCGAGGTCATGGCCAGTTCATCAAGAAACAATGAGCCCTTGTCTGCCCTTTCAAAGCGTCCTCGGTGGAGTTTCTGCGCGCCGGTGAAGGCACCGGCGTCATGGCCAAATAATTCCGTTTCCATCAGAGTGTCACTGATGGCAGCACAATTCATTTTAATGAATTCCTGATCCCAGCGACTCGAAAGGAAATGCAGGCGAGCCGCGATGAGTTCTTTGCCGGTGCCGCGCTCACCGACGATCAGTACCGGCTTGTTCAGCGGCGCCATTTGTGACACACGTTCAAGAATCTCCATAAAAGCTGGAGATTCTCCAAGCAAACGATCCGCGTGTTGTCCTGATGCCATGATAAATACCTGAATGAATTTAACTAATAGTTAGCCATATTCGCTAAAACGCTGGTGTGGTCTCCGTCAATAGATCATACAACAAATCCTAAAAATGATAATAAGCTTTAAAAAACAATGGGATATCATATTTTTTAAATGCTGGGAAGATTGGCATGAATCGTGGATATAGGAAACCACAGGATGCGTTATGCGCGGTGGTCAGGATGATTCCAGTGCCACCAGTTATTTTCACAACAGTTTTCACAACACGAGGTTGAAGAATATGGGCATTTTTTCCAGATTCACAGATATTATCAACGCCAATATCAACGCGATACTGGACAAAGCCGAAGATCCCGAAAAGATGGTTCGGCTCATTATTCAAGAGATGGAGGAAACGCTAGTTGAGGTCCGAACTCAGTCGGCGAAGCTGATTGCTGACAAAAAAGAATTAGCACGACGATCAGGTCGATTCAGTCATGAGGCAGGAGAATGGCAGCGTAAAGCAGAGATCGCACTGACCAAAGACCGTGAAGACTTGGCGCGCGCGGCTCTGAAAGAGCGTAATGAAGCGCTGGCGGCGGTAAGCAGTATTGATGCCGACCTAGAGCAGATTGAGGATAACCTGCAAAAATTGTCTGACGATATCAGTCAACTACAGCAGAAACTGACCGATGCGAAGATGCGCCAGAAAGCGTTGATCATTCGGGGCAAGACAGCCCAGTCGCGGATGGGCGTCAAACGTCAGATTAACGGGGTGAGCATTGAGGATGCCGTGAGTCGATTCGAACGTTACGAGCGGCGCATAGACGACCTGGAGGGTGAGGTCGAGGCGTTTGATCTGGGTCAGCGGAATCTGGCAGACGAAATCGCCGATCTCGAAAATGACGAGCAGGTGGATGCCCAGTTGACTCAGTTGAAGCAAAAGATGCAGGCAGAAGTGGCGGCTAAACAAGTCGACGGCGAGTAACTCAGCGCGAATTTGAGGTGATTAAATGGACGGTATAGTCGTAGCATTTTTTGTCCCGGTAGTGGTCTTTATGGTTGTGGTGGCGCCGATCTGGATTGTTTTCCACTATCGATCGAAGGCCAGAAACGTTGATGGATTATCGGCAGGTGAGCGTGGAGAGCTGGAAGACATGATTGACGTCGCTAATAAAATGGCAGCTCGAATCGAGACGCTGGAAGCCATCCTTGATGTTGAAACTCCGGGTTGGCGTGAAAAGCAACGTCAGTCCTCATGATTATCAATACGATGATCAGGAACCGAACCGAATAAGTGGCATGCCACGAATCGACTAAGGGGTGATGTTAGTGAACAGTTCAGACAAGGAACTACGAGACGCGCAGAGCGCTGCCAGAAGAGCCAGGCGGCTGGCCGAGCGAGCGGAGATCAGGGCGCAACGTAAGGCTGAGAATGCCGAGGCAGCCGCCGAGCGAGCCGCGCGACTGGCGCGGCGGGCGAGACCCGAACAAAGTGCAAGCGGTCAAGAAAGAAACGATGAGGCAGATGAGCCGGAGATGGTCACTCGTGAAAGCCGAGCGGATGCGGGACGTGCTCGTCGATCGCGGGATCACAAATCACGTCGCCGCAGTGCTCGGCATCGTCGCCCGTCTTTATTGAGCCGCTTTAATGCCGACAAGACGCTCTATCGAGACAAGAAGCGCGGCAAAGTCTTCGGTGTTTGTGCCGGCATGGCAGAGTACCTCGAGGTCAAAACCTGGCAGGTCCGGTTGTTCGCCCTACTGGGTTTGCTCTTTGCTCCATCGCTCACTTTGCCAGTGTATTTCATTCTCTATTTCTTCCTGATGGAAGACAAACCTTACTATCGAGAGGTTGCCGATCGTTTTGAGGCCGAAGGTTTCGACCATTATGCTGATGATTTCGACGCTGATGAGGCGCTGGCCGATGATGATCTTTTCAATGGCGCGTCTGCGGATCCGATCGCGGCGGGTAGTAGGGCTGGGAAGCCACCAAGATATTCTCGCGATGCTCGGTACACCTCGGCCGGATCATATCAACTCAGCAACGTGCAGGTATTGCGACTGGCCAAGAAGAGATTTGCGGATATTGAACTGCGAGTACGCGCCATGGAGTCTCATGTGACTTCTTCCCAGTTTGAGTTGCAGCGTGAATTGAAGAAGATTGCGGGGGACGACTTATGACGATCGAAGTACGTGAGGTTAGGGACTTTAGCAAGGTGCGTCTGCGCGGGCCCGGGATACTGAAAGTTACCCAATCAGACCATGAGTCTTTGACGATTCAAGCGCCGCGCTATGGGATCAGTCAATTACAATCCATCGTTGTGGATGAAGAGCTGTTGCTAGGCTATGTCAGTATCGGTCCCGCCTCGCTGCAACTTTACCGAGAGGTGATTACTTACGATTTGCATGTCAAGGATCTGTGCCAGCTATGTTTAACCGGTGTCGGTCGTGCAGTGTTGCCAGACATGGATAGTGATGTATTAGTGCTTCAAGTAAAGGGTGCCGGCGAGATTCGAGTGGATCACCTGACAGCCGACCGACTCGAGGTCTTGATCGATGGCCGCGGTCGAGTGTCTGTCAGCGGTGATGTGGAGGCGCAGTCAGTAGTAGTGCGTGACGCTGGAGATTATCAGGCCGAGACCATGATCAGTGACTTCGCGAGCCTTAACGTCACAGGTCCGGGGCGCGCGGCGATCTCGGTGAACGATCGGTTACGGGTTGCCATCACCGGCCATGGCACGGTGAGTTATGCAGGGTTTCCTGAAATCGTCAAGCTCATATCTGGTTCAGGTAGATTGCAGCGTCACCGACAGCCTGGCCTGCCACTTAAGCGCGGAATAGAGCGCAGCTAAATTGATCGTGCTGTGGTCGGGCGTCGGTCTTGGCCGCATGGCCGGCTGGGCTTGAGCTAGGCTTGAATAGCCGGCTGGTTCACTTTCGAATTGGAAAATGAAAGCTAAAGACTCGAGTTGACGTGGCGCAGGTTTCCTCGAATTGGCCTCGCGTGCAAGCCTCAACACAGGTGCGCCAGAATGGCTCGGCAGCCACATTTGAGAGCAGTACGCGCACCAGCCAGGGTCCAGGAAACAGGCCGAACAGGGTCTTGGCTGCGAGCTGGCCAAGCCCTTGGCGGCGGTACGCGGGCAGGATGAAAAATTCCGCCATATCCGTCTGTTGATCGCCGTTCAACGGATCGGTCTCCAGGCGCACAAGTGCCAGACCAAGAGTCGTATTATTGCTAACAATCAAGAATGGAAAGCGCTGCGGATCCTGCCAGTAGTGGGATAGGTAAGGATATTCGTACCGGCCGTTGGCATCCCTGTCTACGTGAGTAAACGTGGCGAATTCCTTCAGGTAAAGCTGTAGGAGTTCGGCCATAATTGGCTGTTCGCCGGCCTCTGCGGGTCTGACCACTAGGTTCATGAGCGTGCGCTTTCCCTTTGCCACGGGAGGCCTTAGCCGACCCGGTCAGGATAATTACAGAAGATGCCGTCGACATTAATATCACGCATGCGCTGAATGTCGTCGGCTTCGTTGACCGTGTAGACAAAAACCTTCAAGCCACGGCGATGAGCCTCTTCGACCAGCGCTGGTTTCACCAATCGCATGGACACATTCAAGGAATAGGCGCCCAGTGCCGCGGTCGTCTTGAAGTAATCTTTTGACGCACGACTGAACAACACGCCGCGCTCAAAGGCAGGGTCAGCCAGTTTGAGTTCCTCGTGGTCGAATGAGGACAGCATGAACTCATCAGCCTGCCAGCCGCGGCGCAGATAATCATTCAACAGTCGGTTGACGGGCAGGGCGGTATGCTCGCCCTTGAGTTCAATATTGATCCCTGCACGATGGTCTATTTGCTCAATGACTTCGCTCAAAGTGGGAATTTGTTGGCCGTTGCCAGCATCCAGGGTTCGAAGTGTCGCCAATGAAGTTTGCATGACTCGGCCGTGGCCGTTGGTGGTACGTTCCAGGGTATCGTCGTGAATCACCAGCAGCTCGCCCTCTACCGCATAAACATCCAGTTCAATCCAGGGGCAATGCATGGTGACTGCCAGTTCAAAGGCTGCCAGTGTGTTCTCAGGCGCATAGCCGCTGGCGCCACGATGGCCAATACAAATCATCCTGCTCATAATTTCATCATCATAGGTCAACAACGATCGATCAATAACAATCGATTGATAGGCTGCCGGGTTGGGGGCAGGAGTCCACTTTTATGGGCTGTTACTGTAGTTCGATCTGCTTTGTGGGTCTAGTGCCGAGTGAATGTTCATAACAAACCCGGCATTTGTGGTGAATCATCCGTCAATACCCCGTACAATTTGACCTTCACGCAGCAGCGACCCCCATCGCCATGAGTTATCAGGTTCTTGCCAGAAAATATCGACCGGCCAACTTCGAGGAACTCGAGGGCCAGGAGCATGTGCGCCGAGCGCTGGTAAATGCCTTGGAACAAAATCGTCTGCATCATGCCTATTTGTTCACCGGCACTCGCGGCACGGGCAAGACCACTATTGCGCGTATTTTTGCCAAGTGTCTAAATTGCGATCGAGGTATCACCTCTACCCCTTGCGGCGAGTGTGGCAGTTGCCTGGAGATTGCCCAGGGCAGAAGTGTTGATTTGATTGAGGTTGATGCGGCATCTCGGACCGGCGTCGACAGTACCCGTGAGCTACTGGATAACGTCCAATACATGCCCACGCGTAGCCGATTCAAGGTCTATCTCATCGATGAAGTGCACATGTTCTCAACCAGCAGCTTTAACGCCTTGTTGAAGACCTTGGAAGAGCCGCCGGAGCACGTCAAGTTTTTGCTGGCCACTACGGACCCTAAAAAGTTACCGGTAACGGTTCTATCCCGTTGTTTGCAATTCAATTTGAAGAACCTGCCCCCGGAACGGGTCGTCAATTATTTGACAGCCGTGCTGGACAAAGAGCAGGTGGTCTATGAGCCATCAGCCCTGTGGCAATTGGGTCGAGCCGCAGATGGAAGTATGCGGGACGCCTTGAGTCTGGCGGATCAGGCGATATCATTCGGCGCTAACCAGATTTCCGATGAAGCGGTTAAAGCCATGTTGGGCTCTATTGACCAGCTCGAAATCTACCAGATTATTCATGCGCTCATTAAAGCTGACGGCCAGGCGCTGCTGGCTCAGATCGCACGAATGGGCGAGTATGCGCCAGATTATGCGGGGCTGCTGGCAGATATTCTCAGCCTGTTGCACCGCGTTGCTGTGGCCCAGACAATTGCCGAGGGTGTCGACAATAGTCAGGGTGACCGCGAGGCGGTCATGACGATTGCGCGAGACCTAAGTCGTGAAGATGTTCAGTTGTATTACCAGATTGGCTTGATCGGTCAACGGGACTTGGCCTTGGCGCCTGATCCCAGAACCGGCTTCGAGATGGTGATGTTACGCATGTTGGCGTTCGTGCCGAATGTACAGCGCAGCCCAGCAGTCGTGTCGGAGGCGATGGACCCTGTAAAAAAGCTTGAAAGTACGGCGGCCGGCGATCCGGCGGTCGCTGTGCCGGTGGTGGATAAGACACAATCTGAGGCACCGTCAGTGCCGGCTCAACAAATGCCAAGCACGCCTGATCCTCGAGTCGTTGTGGTGCCTGCTGTCCGTGAGCCTGTCAGTGAGCTCGGGAGCAGCGATCCAGCGGTCAGCAGCCGAGAAGCGATCATGCCATTGTCTGATTCAACCCCGAAGGCGCTCAATGCGGGTCCAGGCACAATAGTGCCTCTGGTGGTTGAACGCTGGGCAGAAGTTCTGGTCGAACTAGGCTTGAGCGGCGTGACCCAGTCGATAGCGGCAAATTGTGAGCTAGTCGCGGTGAAGCATGGCGTATGCCATTTGGTTTTGAAAGCCCATCACGCGACGCTATGGAACAAGACCCACGAAGATCGGATCGCACAGAGCCTATCCCGGCTGTACGATACTGAGATTACGCTGGCGCTGACAGTCGGTGAGACGGTTGGTGAGACTCCAGCGGAGGTTGACCAACGCCATCGTGATGAACGTCTGGCGATGGCGGTGGTCTCCATCGACAGTGATGAAAAGCTCAAACAGTTGATTGATAATTTTGATGGTACACTGGACCGCGACACGATTATGCCGCGCAACCAGTCAGGAGACTAGTATGACCATGAAAGGTGGGCTGGATGGCTTGATGAAACAAGCCCAGCAAATGCAGGAAAAAGTGCAGGACATTCAAGCGCAATTGGCGAAGGCTGAGGTTACTGGTGAGTCGGGCGCCGGGATGGTGAAAGTTGTCATGACCGGCCGACATGATGTTAAACGCGTGCAGATCGACCCCAGCCTGTTGACCGAAGATAAAGAAATTCTTGAAGACTTGCTCGCCGCCGCCGTCAATGACGCAGTGCGACGAGTTGAGAATAACCAGAAAGACAAGATGTCAGCTTTGACGGGTGGTATGTCGTTACCGCCCGGATTCAAGCTCCCATTTTAGGCCGATTTGTTGACTCGATGTTAAATCAGGGCTCTTAAGTCAGCGCCTGTCAGTCAGCGCTTTTAAAATTCGCGATGACGTTAGGCGTGACTCCAAACAAGGAAACCGACGAGTCAAGGCGTGGAACCGAGTGGTTTTATTCAGATGTACAGGAACAACTTCAACCAGACAGAGTTCGGTAATGAATCAACGTGAGAGAGTGACATGAACCAAATTCCGGTCATTGAACAATTGGCTGATGCCCTGCGTTGTTTGCCCGGCGTTGGTCCGAAGACAGCCCAACGCATGGTGTTGCACCTGCTGGAACATGATCGCGTTGGTGGTCGGCGTTTGGCTGGCCGTTTGCTTGATGCGATGGATAAGATTGTTCATTGCGAAGTCTGTCGGAATTTTACCGCAACACCCCGTTGTGAAATTTGCAGTAACTCCCGTCGCGACCATTCAGTGGTCTGTATCGTTGAAAATCCCGCTGATGTCATCGCAATAGAACATACGGCGGGTTATCAGGGCGGCTATTTTGTTTTGATGGGAACGCTGTCGCCGCTAGATGGCATTGGCCCGGAAGAAATTGGCGTAGCGCAGTTGGTACAGCGCTGCGAGGCGGGCGTGACTGAGGTCATACTCGCGATTGGATCTACCGTAGAAGGCGAAGCTACGGCGCATTATATTGCGGAAAGCCTCAAGCCCCTCGATGTTAAGGTGTCAAGAATTGCTCATGGGATACCGCTTGGCGGTGAACTGGAGTTTGTTGATGGTGGTACATTGTCCCATGCTCTAGCAGGAAGAAAACTGATTTAATGACTGTAGACTTTGAAATTGTAGATTCCACCCGAAGGCTGGAAGAAGTGATCAATCTGGTTCGCCAGGCTGATGCCGTGGCGATTGATACAGAATTCGCTCGCTTTAACACCTATTACCCTATCGTTGGCTTGATTCAGATATACGATGGCAGCCAGTGTTACCTGATTGATCCACTAGCAGTCATAGAACTAGGTCCCATTGTGGACCTGCTTGAAGACGAAGCCGTGACCAAGGTATTTCATGCCTGCTCGGAAGACCTGGAGGTCTTTCATCATGTGCTCGAGGCTTTGCCGAGCCCCTTGTTTGATTCCCAGGTTGCGGCTGCTGCCTTGGGTATCAGCTTCTCTATTGGCTATCAGAAATTGGTCGCGCATTTTTTGGATTTGGAGATCAGCAAGGAGGAAACCCGCTCCGACTGGCTGCAGCGGCCCCTGACCCACTCGCAACTGGAATATGCCGCGTTGGACGTCATTCACCTGTTGGATATCTATCGCAAGCAGGTCGTTGCCCTTGAGACTCAGGGCAAGCTGTCCTGGGTTCATGAGGAATGCGCAGGTATGACCACGAGCATCTCAACGGACGTGGATCCGCAGATTGCTTATCAACGGCTGAAGGGCATGGCGAAACTGAATCAGGAGAGTTTGTACCTGGTGAAATTGCTGTGCGCCTGGCGTGAGGTTAAGGCCCGTGAGTTAGATGTCCCCAGAAATCGGGTGATTGATGAGAAATCGTTGATCGAGGTTGCGCAGCTGGACTTTCTGGATGTCGGCGGGCTGCATACTCATACGACCATGTCATCTCGCCAGGTACGCCAGTTTGGTGACGAGCTGATTCAGCTGGTGACCCGTGCCCGAGATATTCCCACCGCCGAGCGCGAGGTGATTAGCGATGTAGACAGTGTGCCTGTGAGTAACAGTCTCATGAAACAACTCAAGTTGAAGGTGGCGGAGACTGCCGAGTCGGTGAATATCGCGCCGGAAATGCTCGCCCGCCGGCGCCATCTAGAGCAGATTTTACGCTCGGGTATGGATTCGGGCCAATATCAATTGCCAGAAGCCCTGTGCGGCTGGCGCAAGACCGTGATTGGCGACGAGTTAATCGCGCTGTTGGCGCGCTAGGGAGAACCACTTGGTACTGTGTGACGTTTATAAAAGTTCAAAAAAATCTGGCCTGTTCGTGTATGTGAATCGGGCAGAAGGTCTGGCCCGAGTGCCAGAGGACCTGCTCGCGCAATTTGGTGAGCCGTCAGTGACCTTGAGTTTCAAGCTTCACGAGACTCGGCGAATGGCGCAACAGGATCCGGTGGTTATCATGGCTAATCTCGAAACCCATGGTTATCACGTGCAGTTGCCGCCTTTACTGTACCAGTTTGGCAACAGCAAATGAGCCTGCCATTCTGGCAAACCAAGACCCTGAGCGAGATGAGCAATTCCGAATGGGAGTCTCTCTGTGACGGCTGCGCGCGCTGCTGCATGCATAAGTTGGAAGATGAAGACACGGGCGAGGTGCATTACACTTCCATCGTTTGTCGCTATCTGGACCAGGACAAATGCCAGTGCACTGACTATTCACAACGTAATGTGAATGTACCGGAGTGCGTGCTGCTGACCCCTGAGCGGGTTGACGAGTTTGCTTGGCTACCGAATACTTGCGCTTATCGGTTGATCGCCGAGGGCAAGGATCTATATGACTGGCACCCGTTAGTGTCGGGAGATAAGACCTCTGTTCAGGCAGCTGGCATTGCGGTCACCGGCAAGGTCGTCGATGAACGCGGTGTTCATCCCGATAGTCATCAAGAATATATTATTCGCTGGGTGGAGCAATAGCCGCCGCCGTATCAAGTGTAAGGATCTGGGTTAACCTCCATGGCTGAAATCATCCATCAATACGAATATCTTATCGCCTGGTGTGTCTATGTGCTGGCAGGCTTGGGTTGCAGTGTGGTCTGGTGGAAGATGACATCATTTCTGCGGCACCGTGGCTGGCGTGATCTGGTGCGGGGCATCGTGGTGGTGCTGATCTTCACGCCCTGGTATGCCGGTGAGTCCCACCAGTTCATGGCACCGGCAAGTGTGGTGCTGATGATGGATCTGCTGCTCGAGGGTGCCAAGGGCGGTCTGCAAGGCGGGCTGGTGCTATTGTTCAGTCTATTCGCCATGCTGATTGGTTTGACACTGCGGTTACTGTTCTGGCGTCGAACTGAGACGCCTTAAGCTCGCTCGATATAAGCAAGCCGGCCGCGGATAACATTGACTTTCATGAATTCTCATCAATATGATGAATGTTGATTGGTTGTGCTGCTTCAGGGTTCTTGAGGAATCCGGCTAAAGGCCTGTTTTGCAGGGCCGTCGAGGCACTTGCCGAGTTAGCCGGAAACCTCAGACTGCGCGGATTTAAAGCCTGGCCGCGTTTTTCGAAACGCTGCCGCGGCTTGCTTGGGCGAAAATAAAGACTTAATCAGAGGCCCCCTTGATATGTGCCGCCGACCAAATTACAGTAAGAGGCTGTTACGTTAATAAGAAACGCCTAATTGATTCGCATGAGTCAGAAAATCAACCTTCCTTCGCATCATTTTCTTGGTTACTAATTGGTCACTATCATATGAAATTTTCCAGCACTACGACATATATCGCCACCGACGAACTACAAATGGCAGTTAATGCTGCCGTCATCCTTGAACGGCCCTTGCTCATCAAAGGTGAGCCGGGCACAGGCAAGACCATGCTGGCGGAAGAGATTGCCGCCTCGCTGGGCATGGAATTAATTGCCTGGCACGTGAAGTCCACCACCAAAGCGCAGCAGGGCTTGTATGAATACGATGCCGTATCCCGCCTGCGGGACTCGCAGCTGGGCGACGAGCGCGTCCATGACATCAATAACTACATTGCCAAAGGCAAGCTCTGGGAAGCCTTCACCAGCGATAAAAAGTGTGTGCTGCTGATTGACGAAATTGATAAGGCCGACATCGAGTTTCCAAATGACCTGCTACTCGAAATTGATAAAATGCAATTTCACGTCTATGAAACTGGTGAAACCGTCGTCGCCAAGCACCGGCCTGTGATCGTGATCACCAGTAACAACGAAAAAGAACTGCCGGACGCGTTTCTGCGTCGGTGTTTCTTCCACTACATTCAGTTCCCTGATCGCGCCACCATGCAGGAAATTGTTGATGTCCATTATCCCAAAATCAAGCAGGACCTGGTGAAGGAAGCCATGGAAATTTTCTTTGACGTGCGCAAGGTGCCAGGCTTGAAGAAGAAGCCGTCGACTTCCGAGCTGATTGACTGGTTGAAGCTGCTAATGGCAGACGATATCCCTGAAGAAATTTTGCGTAATCGGGACACCTCGAAAGCGATTCCGCCGCTGTACGGCGCGCTGGTTAAAAATGAGCAGGATGTGCAGTTACTTGAGCGATTAGCGTTTATGAACCGTCGTCAGCAAAACACTGGCGGCAGTGGCCCACAGAAAGGTTAAACAACTATGTTGATCAACTTTTTCCTGGCATTGAAAAATGCTCGGGTGCCAGTTTCCATCACAGAACTGTTGCACCTGCTGGATATTCTCAAGGCCCGGCTGGTGTATGCGGACATTGATGAATTCTATTATCTGAGTCGAATGGCTCTCGTCAAAGACGAGCGCCACTATGATAAATTCGATCGCGCTTTCGGCACTTACTTCAAGGGTCTCGAAGACTTGTCTGGAATGTTGGCAGCGATGATTCCCGATGAGTATTTGCGTCGCGAGTTTGAGAAATCTCTGACGGCCGAGGAACTCGAAAAGATCAAATCCCTGGGTGGTCTTGAAAAACTCATCGATGAATTCAAACGTCAGGTGGAAGATGCTGCGCGCGGTGAAGGCAAAGATAAAGACAAAGAAGGCAAAGGCCGAGACGGTAAGGGTGATGACGGTGATGACCGCGCGGGCAAGAAACGCCGTGGTAAGCGTAACTGGGACAAACGCGACTATAAGACCTATGACGATAACGTCGAACTGGGTACTCGTGGGATGAAGATATCCCTGCGACGTCTGCGCAAGCTGGCGCGCACCGGTGCGGAAGACGAATTCGATATCAGCGGTACCATCGACAAGACCGCGAAGAACGGTGGCATGCTCGATATCCTAATGCGTCCTGAGCGACGCAATACGGTTAAGGTGCTGTTGTTTCTCGACAACGGTGGCTCTATGGATGCGCACGTTAAGGTGTGTGAGGAGCTGTTCTCTGCGGCCCGGGCCGAGTTCAAACATTTAGAGACCTTCTATTTTCATAATTTTATCTACGATGGCGTATGGAAACAGCATAATCGGCGGATGAACGAGCGCCTTGATACCTTCGATATCATGCACAAGTACTCTCACGACTATAAAGTGATCTTTGTTGGTGACGCTACCATGGCCCCCTATGAGATCACGCATGCAGGCGGTAGTGTTGAGCATTGGAACGAGGAAGCCGGTGCTATCTGGATTCAACGGATGCTCGATACCTTCGAGAAGCTGATTTGGATTAATCCAACGCCTGCGGACACATGGGAATATTCAAACTCAGTGGCCTTGACCAAAAAGCTGGTTGATGACCAGATGTTCCCCTTGACGATCCGTGGCATTGAAGAAGGGATGAACTACCTGTCGAAGTAAGCGACAAAAGGGCGGTGTCAAGAATTAGGGACTACCGTTACCATCCGGGCCAACCTCGGTTTGTTAATGCCCAGTCATTGATGACTCTGGCGCCCGGAAATAGGGGCGTTGCGGCGCAATGCGGGTAGCTTTTACTTCAAAAGGGGCCGCCGGCTGTGATGTCAAGTCGTTAAATAGCATTTTTAGCGATTTGAGGGTAGAATGCGCCGCAAGGTGGTCGAGGTCCTCCGTTTTTGAGCCTATGCTCGAGGGTCTACGCTACATTACAAAGCTTCACAAAGCTTCTTGGTTTCTTAATTTCGGGGATAATGAATGAAAATTAATCTACGCAGGCGCTATCTTGCCTGCTTTATAACAGCGCTTTCAGCCGGGGTTGCGGCGATACCTGCAGCTATCGCTGCAGAGGGCGACTCAGCCAATATGGAAGAGATCGTGATTATCGGATCTCGCCGAGCAGCAAGATCAGCAACCGATACTACAGCACCTGTAGACGTGATTGCTGGTGATGAGCTTACTCGTAATGCATCTACAGACATTCAAGACTTGATGCGTACAGCAGTACCTTCATACAACGTTAACGCCCAGCCAATAAGCGACGCAGCAACGATTTCTCGTCCTGCCAACCTGCGTGGTCTGTCGCCTGACAACACCCTCGTGTTGGTCAATGGTAAGCGTCGTCACCGTGGTTCGGTCATCAGTTTCCTGGGTGGTGGTATTTCTGATGGTGCTCAGGGTGTTGATATCGCCACGATTCCGTCGCTCGCTCTGAAGCGGGTTGTGGTCTTGCGAGATGGTGCTTCTTCTCAATATGGATCTGACGCTATTGCCGGTGTTATCAATTTTGAGCTGCGCGACGAGGCTCAAGGTGGCTTCCTCGAAGTCACCACAGGTTCTACCTATGAAGGTGATGGGGATAACTATCGCCTGGCAGGCAACATAGGCTTACCTCTTGGTGATAGTGGTTTTGTCAACATTACAGCAGAGTATGGCGAAGTAGACGGAACTGTGCGAAGCATCGTTCGTCAGGATGTGCTGGATTTGATCGCAGCAGGTAATACCGCAGCGGCAGATTTCAAGACTATCAATTCATACACTGGCGCAGTTCCTCAGTATTGGGGACAGCCTGACGTTGAAGATGATTTTAAAATCTTTATCAACAGTGCTTTCGAGATCAACCAGTACGCTGAGGTCTATGCTTTCGGTAATATCTCTGAGCGACAAGCTACAGGTGGTTTCTTCTATCGTAATCCGACAAACCGCGGCGGTGTCTATGCCGGTCCATTAGTGGACGCATTGACGGGCGCCTTGGATCCAAACGGTGTTGCCTCTGTAAAAGTTGGTGACTTGGACGGTTTGGGTGTAGGCGGCGGATGTCCCGCAGGTATCCCTCTAACGGGTACTGATGGTCTGATTCCAGACGCAACGATTCTGGCTGAAGTAACAGCTGATGCTAACTGTTTCTCTTTTGTTGAAACGATCCCGGGCGGTTTTGTTCCACGCTTTGGTGGCACCAACGAAGATGCCAGCTTAGCAGTGGGTGTTCGTGGTTTACTCGATAGTGGGCTGAGCTATGACGTCAGCGCATACCGTGGCTCGAACGAAACCGAGTTTTTCATCAATAACACGGTGAACGCATCTTTGGGGCCCAATACGCCTCGGAATTTCATTCCGGGTGGTCAGAAGCAAACTGAAACAGTCTATAACGGTGACTTCAGTTACCCCATTGACGCCGGTCTTGCATCAGACTTAACGTTTTCTTTCGGTGGTGAGTACCGTGAAGAAGAATTCGACTTATATGCAGGTGATCCAGCGTCATATGCACTCGGCCCTCTTGCTGATCAGGGCTTTTCATCAAGCTCTAACGGCTTTGGTGGCTTTCCAAACAGCACTTCTAGCTCGCAGGATAGCTGGGCGGCTTACGGAGAACTAGAGGCGGATGTAACAGACGCGCTGACACTCCAAGGCGCATTGCGTTATGAAGACTACAGTGTGTTTGGTGATACCACTAACTTCAAGGTTGCTGGTCTTTACCGCGTATCTGAAGGCTTCAAAATCCGTGGTGCTATATCCACTGGTTTCCACGCGCCTACTGCGGGTCAGGCAAATATTACCAATGTGACAACTCAGATCAGCAACGGCGTACTGGTTGATCAGGGCACCTTACCTCTGAGCTCAACAGCCGGGCAAATTGCTGGTGATTTCATTGAGAGTCAGGGCAATGGACGTCCAACACTTGGGCCAGAAGATGCTGTCAACATGTCAATTGGTGTTGCCTTCGATCTTGGCGAAACTTCTTGGACCGTTGACTACTACAACATTGAAGTAGAAGACCGCGTAGCGCTTGGCGCCGACGTCGACTTCCTGGATGCGTTGAATTTTGCCGGCGGTGGCACAACCTTTACGAGCGTAACTGAAGCTCTGACAGGCCTTAGTGCATCCGGTGTGATTGATCGCCAGGATTTCATCGGCTTGGATGATTTGTCAGCATTCCGCTTCTTCGCGAATAGCTTCGATACCGAAACACAGGGCATCGATGTAGTGGGACGAGTTGGTTTTGATGTTTGGGAAGGATCTTCTAACGTCACACTCGCTATGAACTGGAACGATACGCAGGTCACCAATAGAGGTGTTACTAACCCTATCAGTGCTGGCCGAGTGGCGGCCCTCGAAGATTTGCTGCCTAAGTTTAAGGGTAACTTGTCTTGGACCCATAGTCAGGGTGCTCTGCGAAGCATGGTTCGCGTGAACTACTATGGCCAGTGGGATGACACAGGCAATGGTGTTACTGGCGTCAGTAATGAGTTGCTTGTTGACGTAGAACTGGCTTATGAGCTGGTTAACGGGCTCGAATTAATTGGTGGTGTGAGCAATCTGTTCGACACCTACAATGATAAAAACCCAAGTGCACTGAGTGTGGGTCAGCTGTACCCAGAGTCAGGTCCGTTTGCTATGAACGGCGGACAGTGGTACGTAAAGGCGAAGTACTCTTTCGAGTAAAAACCTTTTGCTAGACTAAAAAACCCCTCGCTCACTTCGTGGCCGAGGGGTTTTTTTTATTCCTCAGTGTTTTCACAAAAATTGAACCGTGCTGGTCTTTTTGAGGTTGTCTTCCTGTCGAATGTTGACGTTTATCGGGATCAATAGGATGGCGAGCTGCAAGAAGACGTGCCGCGGAGCGTTCTAGTCAAGCTGATCTCATACGTGCATATCAAGAATTTAGCGAGGCCTCTGTCTGAGGCGAGTTGTTCGCTGGTGCCATAGCCCGGCGTCACCACAGTTTGTTTGATTTCCATACTGGCCCGGCGGTGATAAAACTCAAGACGTGACTGATATCCCCATGTTGTTTCTGGGTAATGTCTTTTTGTTGATCGTTGGCGATAATGACACGACTCGCAATAGCATCAGCGGCGGCGCTCTCGCGTTAAATGAATTCCCAGATCAATTTGTAAAATTAAAGGCGAATCATGCCTTGATTTCTAACCTGTTGGCGGAAATGGTCCGCTGGCAAACGCAGCTTATCCATATGCGCCGCACGGCCCTACAGGACTTTAATTAGCGCGGAAAACGGATTAAGGAAGATGACAAGGTCATTGGGTGGTGTTTGTCGGTTATCCGCGACGAATCGGTATTTCAGGATGCCTACAAGCTCATTATTGATCGACCTAATGCGCGGGCGCACGTGGCCTTTGGTTTCGGGGTGCATCGTTGCATGGGTAATCGCTTGGCCGAGATACCGCTGCGGGTTCTCTGGTAAGAAATCATGCAACGCTTCAGCACGATTAAACTGGCCGCTGATGCGGTCCGTTTACCGAACAACTTCATCCGCGATGTCAGCGTAGTGCCGGTTATTCTGCAGCGCAAATAAGCGGTTTTTTGATTGATATCGAAGCCCTCGTTGATTCACTATTAGTATTAATGAGAGGGGCTCGCTGAACGCAGGGGTTCGTGCTGTGAAATTTGCTGCCGACAGTTGGCGTTTGGCGTATTAATTTAATCTGGGGAAATACACTATGCCGGTCGAGCCAGCACAGGATCCAACTTATTTTGATCATTTCGATGAGATACCGTTTCACCAATATCTAGGTCTTACCTTAGTCGAGCGCCGTGACGGCTATGCTCGCCTGCGGCTGCGCAAGACCGCGACGACGCCCACGGGCATCGGCGGCAGTGTTAATGGTGGTGTGATCGCCACCATGATTGATATGGCAACGATTCCTGCGATATTTACCGGCCTGAGAGCGGGTACCGAACCAGCAGGCACGGCGGATCTGCAAGTCACCTATTTGCGCCAGGCCCATGGTGACTATATTGATGCTGAAGCCATCGTGATTAAACGCGGTCGCCAACTGTGTAATATCGAAGTTAGCGTTACTGATGACGAAGGGCGACTCTGTGCCAAAGGTCGAGTCTTGTACGCCTTGCGCAGCACTGCGGCAACGTAAAGCCGTTGGCTGTCATGTTTGTTGAATAGTGCCTTCGATAGCTATGGCCAGGCCGCTACTCCTTGAGAAAATCACTGACCACCACATGCAGTTCGTGGCGATGATTCTCCAGTAACAGCGAGTGGGTACCTTCACCGATAATGGTCAGGCGTTTAAGCGGTACATTGTCTAATTGTGAGAATACTGTTTGGCATTGTTCTGGCGTCGTCTCACGATCCCACTCGCCAACCACAATCAATGTCGGTGCGAGTATTTTTTGAGGCGCATACCAAGGTTCCGCGCTAGCAGAATAGTGCATAAAATCTTTGATTACCCCGGTGGGTGCCCGCAGTGTTGGTGGTTCGGTTTCCCCTGCACGCGGGTCGCTGTTAATCGCCGTGGTGCACCAGTGTTCGACTCTTGATGGAGGCACTATGTTATCGATTTCGGCTTGGCTTAGGCCTTGCGCCCAGCGTGTGCTGGCCGCTTGGACATCCACAGTGCGGTAAGACCCGAGCGTCGCGGGAACAAGACCGGAGGTAGCGCCTGCCGTTACCCACAAGGCACCGTACAATACCAGTTTACGAATCGACTCAGGACGTTCGCCGGCACAGGTTCCGGCAATGGCGGTTCCCCAGGAATAGCCAATCAGGTTCAATTGCGGAATATTCCGCTGATGTTGAATAAAGGCGATTGCTCGGTTTACGTCATCGGCGGCCATGCGAGTGTCACAGATCGGAGGGTGGTCTTCTGCGGGTTCATTCATCGCTTTAGGCCGGTCCGAGCAACCGTAACCCAGTAAGTCGATACACCAGGTATCAAACCCCTGTTGTGCCAGCTGATCCATCCATGAAGCACCTTCGATTTCGTAGTCGAAGGTCAGAGTCGACGCATAGGTTGCGCCATGGACAAATAGTACTGTACGCGCGGCATCATGAGTCTCAGGTAGATCGCCTCGGCGCTTATTGCGCAGGTACACCTGGCAGCCAGGTTCACTGCTGTCGATACGATAGGCAGACTCGATAGTCGTTGAGCTCTCATTGGCAATTGTCATGGCATTTGTTTCTGTTTGTTATTGACGAACCTGGCCTCTAGAATTCACTCTAGCCCGCAGCATGTCCATTGCCCTTACGCAGGCGGGTAATCACCGACAAAGATTCGAGGATCACTAGAATGCTGGTCACAAGCACGATGATGTCGATCGCCACCAGGAGGTAGTTGTCCTGCTGCCAGTACTCGATGAGTTTGATGACGCCGGCATAAAAAGAAGTTAATAAAATAAATATCATAGGGATCAGGGTGTAACGGGCGGGTCGGCCCAACCGAATCAACATGACCGAAATAACCAGTAGGGTCATGGCAGCGAGAATTTGGTTCGTCGAGCCGAACAGGGGCCAGATGATCATGCCACCTGCGCCACTAGCGCCGCCGGCACCAAAGGCCAGCAACAGGCAAGCCGTCACGGCCAGCAGGGTAGCGATGATGCCATTGTTGAGCAGGGGAATGCGGTAGATGGCGCCCCACTCCTGAATAATATAACGCTGCAAGCGGACGCCTGAGTCCATGGTGGTGCCGGCAAACAATACGACCATCACTGCCAGCAGTGTCGTTGCCAGCCCCGTTGGCAAGCCCCAGCCTTCGTGGACCAAATTCGCACCGCCCTGAATAAAGGCGCCGGCACTGCCGTTGCCAAAATGAGCATACAACTCATGCCATTGTTCAGGAGTCGCGGCGTACGCGACGCCGCTGACCGCAACGATCGTGATCAGCGCCAGCGCGCCTTCACCGACGGCGCCAAGATAACCCACGAACCGAATGTCCGGCTCTTTATCAACTTGCTTGGAGCTGGTTCCGGAGGCCACGATGCCGTGAAATCCAGACACAGCGCCGCAGGCGATAGTGACAAATAGCAGAGGCAGCATGGATGGTGTGTCGTCGGCAATCTGGGTATTGAAGGCCGGGGCGGAAATATCCGGCATAAACAGGAATACGGCACCATAGAGCAGGAACAGGCCGACGAACAGTTGTAGGCCATTGATAAAGTCTCGAGGCTGCAACAGTGCCCAGACCGGCAGCATGGAGGCGATGGCCGCATACGCAAACAAAAGCAATATCCACCAGGCGTTCGCCGACAGTCCAGCCATCTCTGTTGGCAATGCCAGTGGCAGGCTATCACCCACATATATTGAAATGTATAACGCCACTACGCCGGCGATGGACAGAGCGATGAGGTTGAATTTTTGGCGGCTCAGTTGGCCGATAATCAGCGCCACGACGATGGCCGACCAAGCTGGAAAGACCGCGCCCGGGTTGTTGATAAAGGCATTGGCGATGACGACGCCAAACACGGCATTGACCATTAACAACACTAGAAAGACGACGACCATAAACAAGGCGCGAGTTCGGCTGCCGACCACAGTCTCGGACAAGGCGCCCATAGACATGCCCTTATGGCGGTTGCTGGCCCACATGGCACCGGCATCATGCACACCAGCAAAGAAGATGGTGCCCAGCGTGACCCAGGCAACAGCGGGCACCCAACCCCAATACACCGCGATCGCTGGACCCACAATCGGTGCAGCCCCGGCTACCGAGGTAAAGTGGTGTCCCCAAAGTACAAATTTGTTGGTCGGCACGAAGTCCACGCCATCCTCAAGTTCATGGGCCGGCGTAATGAAGTTGGGGTCAAGTTGAAAGATTTTCTCAGCGATGAATTTTGAGTAGACGAACCACCCGAATAACATGCCGCTGAGGCCAAGTAAAACGATCAAAATCGATTGCATAGTCAATACATCTGTTAGCGCGGTTGGTCCAAGAATAGCCTGATGGATCGTTTAGAGCCAGCGCCGCTGAAGTAGGGGTTTGCTTTGGGCGCGTGAAATGACAAAGTGGGAACATAGATAGCACTCGGAGAAACATTGCATGGAATTTGCTGACAACAAGGTTGCTCGATGCGGCCTGAATCGATGGATCATCATATTAATGATTGCTGGCTTGAGCGCTTGCGGTGGCAGCAATGATGAGAGGAGCGATACCGCCCCCTTACAGAATACGGCGCCGAATGCAGAGGATGCGACACCGGTCGTGGTAAGCGCTGATCTGGTTCTGCGCGGCGGTAAAATAGTGACATTAGATGACAACCTGGCCGATGCCGAGGCAATTGCCATCAATGGTTATTTGATTACTGCCATCGGCACTAATGAGCAGATCGCGGCGTATATCGGTGCCGACACACAGGTCATCGAGCTGAATGGTCGGCTGGTAACTCCGGGGTTTATTGAAGGCCATGGCCATTATATGAGCCTGGGCCGGGCGCGCCAGATTCTCGATTTGAGCACGGCGAAAAACTGGCAAGACATTGTTAATAAGGTCGCCACGGCGGTGGATAAAGCCGAGCCCGGTGAGTGGATATTTGGTCGCGGCTGGCACCAAGAGAAATGGGACAGTCTGCCTGAAAAGCAAATTGATGGCGTGCCGTTAAATGACTCCTTGAATGAGGTGGCGCCCAAAAACCCGGTTTACCTGGGACATGCCAGTGGCCATGCGGCCTTCGCCAATAACGCCGCGCTAGAGGCGGGCGGCATCACTGATGCAACACCTGACCCTGACGGCGGCACGATCGTCAGAACCGCAGACAATGTCGCTACGGGCTTACTTCGAGAGAATGCCCAAGATATTGTCGAGGCCGCAGTGGACGCCTATCAGTCCCGTTTGAGTCCAGAAGAGAATGAACGGCTGATGCGTGAGCGGGTTACCCTGGCAGGCCAGGAAGCGTTGTACTTCGGTGTTACTTCTTTTCATGACGCGGGCGCATCTTTTGCCACGATCGATTTTATGAAAAAGCTTGAAGCAACAGGTGATCTGCCAGTGCGCCTTTACGTTATGGTCAGAGGTGCATCGAATGCCGAGATGGCCGAGAAATTGCCGAGTTACCTGCAAATAGCCGAAGGCAATGACTTCCTGACAGTCCGTAGTATTAAGCGCCAAATTGACGGTGCGCTCGGCGCTCATGGTGCCTGGCTATTAGAACCTTATGAAGATATGCCGAGCACATCGGGATTGGTACTTGAGCCGGTCAGTGACATCGAACAGACCGCTGAACTCGCTGTGGCGAATGGTTTTCAGGTTAATACCCATGCGATAGGTACTCGAGCAAACCGTGAGACCCTGGACATTTACGAACGTATTTGGGAAAAACTTGACGTGAGTGGCAAAGACCTGCGCTGGCGAGTCGAGCATGCGCAGCACATCCATCCTGAGGATGTGCCAAGGTTTGGCGAATTGGGCGTGATCGCTGCCATGCAAGGTATTCATTGTACCTCTGATGGCCCCTGGATTCCGTCCCGCATGGGACAAGCTCGCACCGAAACGACTTCCTATCCTTGGCGTGACCTGATCAACAGCGGTGCTATTATTGCCAACGGTACTGATGTACCAGTGGAGCCCATTAGTGTCATGGCCTCTTACTATGCCTCGGTGTCACGAATGACGAATACGGGCGAGCGCTTCTATCCGGCGCAAGTCATGACGCGGATGGAAGCGCTGAAGAGTTATACCATCAATAATGCCTACGCGGCTTTTGAGGAAGACCTGAAAGGTAGTCTGACGCCAGGCAAGTATGCGGATATCGTGGTTTTGTCGCAGGATATATTGACCATCCCCGAGGCGCAGATCCCAATGACGGAAGTGGACTTCACAATTATCGGTGGGCAGGTGAAGTTTGACCGGCAGTCCAGGACGGTAGCAGCCGGAGAATAAACATTGATGCGCAAAAACGTCGTTAGAAAATCTGTGTTGTGGCGAACCCCTCGGTGTCTCTCGAGCAGAGTCGTCGTGTTACTAGCGGCCGCTTTGGTGGCGTGCGTTGGTCATGCCGACCAGACCTTGCTGACTCCCTATGCGACCATTGCGGATTGGGCGAAATTGCCGGACGGCCGGCAATGGGGAGCCACCAGCGCTATCTATCCCGCCCGCGACGGCCAACATATCTGGATTGCTGAGCGCTGTGGCTCGAACTCTTGCGTGGATAGCGATCTGGACCCGATCCTGTTGTTTGACGCTGAGGGGCATCTGGTCAAAAGTTTTGGCGCAGGCTTGTTTGCCTGGCCTCATGGGATGTATGTGGACGCCGAGGATAATGTCTGGGTGGCAGACGCGGTGGGCTACGCGGCGGTACCTTCGGGCATCGGTCATGTGATCTACAAGTTCAGCCCAACGGGCGAACTGCTGATGACCCTTGGCGAAAAAGGTCAGGCTGGCGCATCACAGGCGACGTTGCGGAAACCATCGGATATGCTGGTGGCACCCAATGGCGATATTTTTGTAGTGGACGGGCATGGTTCTGCCGCCGGTGAAGTCGTGAACAATCGTGTGGTGAAGTTTGCCGCTGACGGGCAATTCATCACCGCCTGGGGCTCGGCGGGCGCGGGTCCTGGTCAATTCAAGGACCCTCATGCCTTGGCTATGGATTCAACGGGACGCTTGTTTGTGGGTGATCGCGGTAACAGCCGGATCCAGATTTTTGATCAATTGGGTCAGCATCTGGCCACATGGACTCAATTTGGCCGGCCTAGCGGTCTGTTTATTGATGCTGATGACCAGCTATATAGTGCCGACTCGGAATCGAATACGGCGCGTAATCCTGGATTTAAACGGGGTATCCGTATCGGTGATGCGCTCACGGGTGTCGTCACGACATTTATTCCAGATCCCGAGACGGATCAGGACGGCGCTGGCACCAGTGGCGCTGAAGGGGTTGCGGTGGACGCGAAGGGTAACGTCTATGGCGCTGAAGTTGGTCCACGGGCGATCAAGAAATACGTCAAATCGCAGCAGCTCAAGAGTGCCGCGTTAATCCAATAAGTTAGTGAAAAGGGAATTTTATGACCCTCGCATTGGGCATTAATCTAAGCGTTATCATCGGCTTCGTGATTGGTCTGATCAAACTCAGCAATATGGGTTTGCCCTTGTCTCGGCGAGTGCTGATCAGTCTGGTCGCCGGCGCGCTGCTGGGCGTTGCTCTGCAAGCGATTTATGTCGATTCACCGGCGGTGATCGAAGCGACCTTGGCCTGGAGTAATGTGCTTGGCAGCGGTTATGTGAGTTTGCTAAAGATGATTATCATGCCGCTTATTCTGGTGACCATGATCGCGGCAGTGGTGCGTATGGAAGCCGTTGCCGCCCTGGGTAAAATCGGCGGCCTGGTGATTGGTATTTTGATTGGCACCACCGTGATCGCCGCGTTCGTTGGTATTGCCGTGACTAACCTGTTTGGATTGACCGCTGAAGGCTTGACGGAGGGTGCTCGCGAGCTGGCCAGAGCCGAGGTGTTGGTAGGGCGCCAGTCGACCGTCGCCGACTTGGCTTTAGGTCAGATCATTCTCAGCTTTATTCCACAGAATATTTTCAGTGACCTGACCGGTGCCCGTCCGACCTCAATCATCGCGGTGGTCATCTTTGGTATTCTAGCCGGTATTGCCGGCCTGCAACTCACCAGTGATAGTCCTGCGCAGGGAGCAGCCTTTCGGTCTTTCATCGAAACAGCGCAGGCGGTTGTGTTGCGTCTGGTACGCATGGTTATTAGCCTGACACCTTACGGCGTGCTGGCACTAATGCTGAAAGTTACGGCGACGTCTAGCGGCGAAGATATCCTTAGCCTGTTGGGGTTTATCCTCGCGTCTTATCTCGCGATCGCTATCATGTTTCTAGTGCATGGATTGCTGATTGCGATCTCGGGCAGTAATCCTTTGGACTATTTTAAGAAGGTTTGGCCGGTACTGACATTCGCCTTCACCTCTCGTAGTTCAGCGGCGACCATTCCCCTGAACGTAGAGTCTCAGATTAAAGACCTGAATGTCGCCAGCCCCATTGCTAATCTATCCGCGTCCTTCGGCGCGAGCATCGGTCAGAATGGCTGCGCGGGTATTTATCCGGCGATGCTAGCGGTCATGATAGCGCCGACCATGGGCGTCGATCCGATGGATCCTATGTTTATTATCACGCTGGTTGGTGTGGTCGCTGTCAGCTCATTTGGCGTGGCGGGTGTGGGTGGCGGTGCGACGTTTGCGGCGCTGATAGTGTTACCCGCTATGGGTTTTCCGGTGGCATTGGCAGCGTTACTGATCTCCATCGAGCCTCTGATTGATATGGCTCGTACTGCCTTGAATGTCAGCGGATCCATGACCTCTGGGCTCATTACCAGTCGCGTGCTGGGGATGACCGAACGACCCGCAGGCGATGTGCCAACTTCGATTGCAGAGGCGTACGGGAAACCCTGATCAAGCCAGTTTGCCTGTCGTATTCTTCGCCATGATGGGTGCTGCGGTTGGCTAGGTCTAGAAGCGTTCTGCGTGGCAGTCGATTTGTTCAGCAAAGGCTTTCCCTGATAGGGTTACTTGTTGATGAGCAGATGATTCCTGTTGTTGTCATGAAATCAAAACGCTACAGGTTTAGTTCGTGTTAGAGTAGCTTGTCCGGCAAAATAAGCGTGGCGTGAAACGCGCCTGATTAAATAAAAAGTGTCTAATTTTTCTGGTAGACGGCCGGCGCCCAAGAGCAATATATCTGTTGACGGTTTTTCAGCGACGCTAGAGAGGGTGAGTTGTTGTGTTCAAACCAAAAATTAAGCCAGAAAGGAAATCTATGGTAGAGGTGTGTGTGAAGCAATCCTTATTGAGAGCGGGCGTACTGTCGGTCTCTTTGTCGGTCTCATTGTTGGTCTCACTGTTGGTCTCGTCTTTGGCGAGTGTCGCCTTCGGTGCCAATGCGCCCACGGTCGCGAACAATGGCATGGTGGTGTCGGCGAATGCGATATCCTCAGAAATTGGCAAGCAGGTACTGCAAGACGGTGGTAGCGCAGTGGATGCGGCTGTCGCTACGGCCTTCGCCCTGGCGGTGACGCACCCTACGGCCGGTAATATTGGCGGCGGTGGTTTTCTAATTTATCGCCCCGCCAAAGGTGACCCCACTGCCTATGATTTCAGGGAAGTTGGACCCGGCGCATCATATCCTGAAATGTGGTTGGTGGACGGCGAATACAATTTCCAAAAACATCATATGAGTTATGCCTCTGTAGGCGTCCCCGGAACTGTAGCGGGCTTGCACGCGGCCTGGGAGGCTGAAGGGCGCTTGCCCTGGAAGCGGCTAGTGGAGCCAGCAATTAAATTAGCCAAAAACGGCATCGTGATTACTCAAGGTCTCGCTCAATCGATCAAACGCAATTTGCCGCGGATGGAGAAGTACCCAGCCTCGGTGGCCAAGTTCACGAACCAGGGTACACCCTATGCAGCCGGTGACCTATGGATTCAAGCTGATCTGGCCGAAAGCCTGCAGCGGATCGCCGATCAAGGGCCCGCGGGATTTTATCAGGGCAAAACCGCTGAATTGTTGGTGGCAGAAATGCAAGCCAATGGCGGGCTGATTACCCTCGAAGACTTGGCGAATTATACAGCTAAAGTGCGTCAGCCGATTATCGGTCAGTATCGCGGCTACGACGTAATTTCGATGCCACCACCCAGTTCAGGTGGTACAACCCTGGTTGAGATGCTCAACATGCTAGAAGGCTATGATCTGACCGAGATGGGCTTTGGTTCTGCCGATGCTTTGCATGTGATGACCGAATCCATGCGACGGGCCTACAATGACCGGGCCCGGTATCTGGGCGACCCCGATTATAATGCCGATATGCCCTTGGATCGGCTGTTGTCGAAAGACTATGCGACGGACCTGCGCAATACGATTGATCTCAAACAAGCTTCGGTCTCGAGTCCTGAGGCCTTTAACTTAATGCAAGAAAGCCCGGAGACCACCCACTTTTCGGTGGTGGATAAAGATCGTAATGCGGTGTCCTTGACCTATACGCTGGAGTGGGGTTATGGCTCGGGTATTGTCGTGCCGGGCGCGGGCTTTTTGCTGAATAACGAAATGGGCGACTTCAATGCAGGCCCGGGTTTAACCAACAGCCAAGGCTTGATTGGCACGCCGGCGAACCTTGCCGAGCCAGGTAAGCGAATGTTGAGTAGCATGACGCCAACGATCCTGGCGAAAGATGGCAAGCTATTCATGGTCACCGGGACGCCCGGCGGACGCACGATTATCAACACCGTACTGCAAACGATTCTGAATGTGGTGGACCATGGTATGAATGCTCAGGCCGCAGTGGATGCCGGACGTATCCACCATCAGTGGATGCCGGATGTCCTTAACTATGAAGCCCAGGGTTTTTCCCCCGACACGCTCAAGGCGCTGGAAGCTCGTGGGCATGCACTGAATCAAAGGGTGAATCAAGGTTCTGCCGAGGTCATTGTCAATAACGTCGAGGCGAGTGTGCTCGAGGGTGGCGTGGACCGCAGGGTGCCAGACGGCGGTATCGCTGCTTGGTAATTGGCCGCTTGCGGGTTTTTGACAGCACAAAGGTAGAACGCCTGGCTGTCCAAAACCTGCATATCACTGTAATCTGACCGACCCGGGATTAACCCGCGACTAAAAGCCTGATTGACCGTGAGCCTTAACACAACGACAAGTCACCAGACCCTGATTGCGCGCCTAGATCATTGCATGATCAAGGATCGTGGTCGTCTGCGTCAGGCGCTGCGTGACAAGCGCAAAGTCGAGAAAAACATCGCTAAAATCACGGCGCAGATTGATCGATCGGTGAACCTTGCCGAGCAGCGCCGGGCAGAACTACCTATCCCAACCTTTCCGGAATCGTTGCCGGTCAGCCAGCGAGTGGACGACATCAAGGCGGCGTTAGCCAGTCACCAGGTTGTGATCATTGCCGGCGAGACCGGTTCTGGTAAGACTACCCAGATTCCCAAGATCTGTCTTGCGCTGGGCCGTGGGGTCCATGGCCTGATTGGCCATACTCAGCCGCGGCGGGTTGCCGCCCGTACCGTGGGTAATCGAATCGCCGAAGAGCTGAAGGTCAAGTTTGGCCAGCAGGTAGGCTATCAAGTTCGCTTTACCGACCAGACAACTCCGACGACGCACATCAAGGTGATGACTGACGGCATCTTACTGGCGGAAACCGCCCGTGATCGCTTTCTTGAAGCTTACGACACCTTGATTATTGATGAAGCTCACGAGCGCAGCCTGAATATCGACTTTATTCTTGGTTACCTCAAGCGTATTTTGCCTCGTCGCCCAGATTTGAAAGTCATCGTCACTTCGGCCACCATCGATGTAGATCGCTTCTCCAGGCATTTTAATGATGCTCCAGTGATCGAGGTGTCGGGCCGAACCTTTCCGGTGGTGGTGCACTACCGTCCGACCTTGGCCGAGACTAAAACCCACGACGCCGATGAGTTGATGTTTCAGGGGGTGCTTGACACGCTGCGTGAGATCGAGCAACTCGAGCGCCAACGCCAAACGCCGGGTGATGTGTTGATCTTTTTGTCGGGCGAGCGCGAAATTCGTGAACTCGCCCATTTGATCCGTAAATCTGACTTGCGTCTCTGGGACGTGCTGGCGCTGTACTCTAGGCTCAGTGTCGCTGAACAAAATCGCGTGTTTCAGGCCCATACGGGCCGCCGCATCGTACTGGCCACCAACGTTGCGGAAACTTCACTCACCGTGCCAGGTATTCGCTATGTGATCGATACCGGCGTGGCGCGCATATCTCGCTATAGTGTCCGCTCCAAGGTGCAGCAGTTGCCCATCGAGCCGATCTCTCGCGCCAGTGCCGACCAGCGCAAAGGCCGGTGTGGGCGTATCAGTGATGGCGTTTGTTTTCGCCTGTACGCCGAGGAAGACTTCTTATCCCGGCCTGAGTTTACCGCGCCGGAAATATTGCGGACCAACCTCGCTGCGGTGATTCTTCAGATGCTGATGTTACGACTTGGGGACATCAGTCATTTCCCCTTCGTTGAAAAGCCCGATCAGCGACAGATTAACGACGGTTTTCATTTGTTGCACGAACTTCAGGCCGTCGACGAGAAGCGCAACATTAATCAGATGGGGCGCGAGATGGCCCGGTTCCCCGTGGACTTGCGCCTGGCGCGGATGCTGATGCAAGCCAGTCAAACAGGCTGTTTGGCAGAGGTGTTAACCATCGTCAGCTCGCTGGCCATGCAGGATCCTCGAGACAGGCCCCATGATCAGCAACAGGCAGCTGACGAAAAACATAAGCAGTTTCAGCATGAGCAGTCCGATTTTATGACGTTGGTGAATATTTGGGATTTCTATGAGTCCCATCGCCAGGAGCTGACTCAGAATCAACTGCGCAAATTTTGCCGGCAGAATTTTTTGTCGTACATCCGTATGCGAGAGTGGCAAGAGAATCATCGTCAACTGCACCTGTTAGCTCGTGAGTTGAAACTCGTTAAGAATCAGGCGCCAGCGGAGTATGCCGCTATTCACCAGGCTTTGTTAGCTGGTTTGCTGGGTAATATTGGCGAGAAGACCGATGACAATGATTACCTGGGCGCGCGCAATCGCCGGCATTTCATTTTTCCAGGGTCAGGTTTGTTCAGTCGAAAGCCGCGCTGGATCATGTCTGCTGAGTTGGTGGAGACAACCCGTCTGTATGGCCGAACTGTGGCGCAGATAGAGAGCAGCTGGATCGAACCTCTCGCCAGGCACCTGGTGAAGCGTAATTACCAGGAAGCGTATTTTGACGTCAAGCGATCTCAGGTTATGGCTTACGAGGAAGTGATTCTCTACGGTGTGACCATCATTAAAAAGCGCCTGGTCAATTTTGGTCAGGTTGACCCTGTACGGGCTCGGCATATTTTTATTCAGGAAGCGTTAGTGGAGCAACAGCTGCACAGTAAGGCCGGTTTTTATCGGCATAACACGCTACTAGTGGCTGAGGTAGAGAAGCTCGAGTCCATGTCTCGCAAGCGAGATATTCTGGTAGATGGTTACACGATTTTTCGGTTCTATGATGAAAAACTCCCAGAGGGTGTCAGTTCGCTGAATGAACTGGATTACTGGCGTAAAACGATTGAAGTGGAGGCACCTAGAACCCTGTATCTTGAGAAAAGCCTGTTGATGAAGCAGGAGCCTGGCTTGTCCGCGGCGCTCTATCCTAACCAGTTGGATGTGGCTGAGACCAAACTTAAACTGGATTATCATTTCGATCCCCAACACGAAGATGATGGGGTGAGTGTACAGGTGCCTGTCGCATTGTTGCGCCAAGTCTCTCGAGCTCAACTCGATTGGGTGATACCCGGCTTGTTGCGAGAGAAATGTCTGGGGCTCATCAAGAGTCTGCCGAAAGCCTTGCGCAAAAAGTTTGTTCCTGCGCCCGAGTATGTGGACAAGGTGATGCCGCTGTTGAGTTATGACGGTCGCGAATTGTCGGTGGTGTTGGCTGAGAAACTATTTCGCCTGAATGGCACTCGAGTCAATGCCGATGACTTTGATGCAAACAGCCTTGATCAGCATCTGAAAATGAACATCAAGGTGCTCAATGATAAGGGCAAGGTGATCGGCAGCGCGCGTGATTTGACGCATTTACAGCAGGAGTTCGCCGCAGAAGCTGATCAAGGGTTCAATCAGCGGTCGCGTCTGGATATTGAGATCGAGGGTGCTGTCGATTGGCAATTTGGCGATCTGCCCGAGTCGGTGCTGCTTGATCAGGCCGGCATTACGCTGAAGGGTTATCCGGCGATGATAGACCAGGTTGAAACGGTGGCTATACGCGTTATCGATAACGCTGCCGAGGCTGAACGTTTGTCCCGGCAGGGTTTGCTGCGTCTGTTGATGTTGTGTCTGCCGGATCAGCGCAAGTATGTGAGTAAAAACATGCCGGGCTTTAAGCAATTTTCGATTTACTACGCGACTCGAGGCAGCGGTGAAGAACTGCTTAAGGATCTTGTTGAGGCGGTGTTTCGCTTCACCTTTATCGAAGGCAAAGCCTTGGTCAGAACGGCGCTCGAGTTTGAATCTAGGAAAAAGAGCAAGATTGAGCTGGTCAGCATCATGAATCAGACAGGGCGGCTGGTGGCAGAAATTTTGAAGGCGGCGAATGAGGTTGAAAGGCAGTTAACCGTGGGTGAAAATAGTGTGAACCAGTCATCCAGGGCAGATCTGCGGGAGCAGCTGGCACAGTTGCTCGCGCCAGGTTTTATTCGGCGTGCCTCCTTGAAATGGCTGAAACAGTACCCGCGTTTTTTGCAGGCAATGCTTTATCGATTGGACAAAATGCAACATAACATTGGCAAGGATCAACAGGCCATGAGTGAGGTGCGAAGTCATTGGCAGAGGTTTATAATGGCGGGCGCGGTGGACGATGAAAACCTGCAAGACTACCGTTGGATGATTGAAGAATACCGAGTATCCCTGTTTGCCCAGTCCTTGGGTACCAGCATGCCGGTCTCTGGTAAGCGTCTGGAGAAGGAGTGGCAGAAGTCGGGACAGCGTAACGCAAGATGATTGATGTCGCTGGCGACATGCGTGTTGGATCAAGGCCAGATGAATCTTCCCTCGAGTTGTTTACCTTGATAAAACCTCTGAATAAATATTATGAATAAGTTGAAGAAGGAGTACTGCTTGAAACTAGTCTGGCTTGGAGTCGTGGCATTACAGTGTGTGCTGGCTCAGTCGGTCTATGCGGATGTCGAGAATCCAGACCCGTGGGAAAGTGTTAATCGAATCACTCACGGGTTCAATGATGGTATCGATCGGGCTGTATTAAAGCCGGTGGCCAAAGCTTACAAAAATGTGGTGCCCGGTGGGGTGCGCCAGACTATTGGTCGGTTTTTTAGTAATCTCGATGAGTTTGGTAATGTCGCCAACAACTTATTACAGGGGAAGGCCAAATATGCCATGGGTAGTGCTGGGCGGCTGATGATTAACACCACCGTGGGGCTTGGCGGCTTGTTGGATCCAGCGACAGATATGGGTTTGCTGGCTCATCCTGAAGATTTTAGCCAGACTTTTCGAGTCTGGGGTGTGCCGAATGGTCCTTATCTGGTGATCCCCTTTTTGGGTCCATCGACGGTCACCGATGCGGCGAGCTTGCCTCTAGACAGTGTCGTGGGGCCGTTACGTGATTACCACCCAGTACGGCACCGTAATACGCTCCGTGGCGTCGATCTTGTCGACGGCCGGGCCAGCGTTTTAGGTGCCGAGAGCGTCGTGTTCGGTGATCGGTACATCTTCTTCCGTGACGCTTATCTGCAGCGTCAAAATTATTTGGCGAAGGATGGTCAGGTGGTTGATGAATTCGATGATTTCTGACTTTGGTCAAGGCGCTGTGTTGGCGCCGCTTGAAGGATTCTTCGATTTTAAGAAGCAGCGCGAATTATCGACGCTAACTACTGGTAAACATTGATATTTAAGAGTAGAGTCGCTTGAATCATATTTGGCCTGCGTGCGAGCGTTGCTAATGAAAGTCAGAAGCGGTGAGCTGCTACTCTTAAGTCATGCAGCAGACACTCAAGACGAAATCGGAGATTTACTCGAAGGTAGTGGGTTTGACGTGGTTAACGTCACTACCGAAGAAGACTGTCTCGCGCGTCTGCAGTACAGCCGACCGGAAATATTATTGGTGTCTCTGGCGGGTCCCACCATCTACCCTGATTCAACTTTGGTGACCTTACGTCAACAGGCGCCGCGACTCCCCATTGTATTGTTAGCGGATGCCTCGACGGTTCACCTCGTGGTTTCCGGGTTGAAACTGGGTGCTGATGATTACCTCATGTTGCCTCTCGGTGATCCCGCCATTATGCATTATGTTCTGCACGATACGATTCAGCGAAAGCGCGAACTCAAGCGCCGACTCAACAATGAAAAAGCCCTGGCGAAATCCAATAAGATGCTACTGGAAAGCCTGCAACAGCTTGAGCAGGACCAGCAGGCCGGGTTTCGGGTCCAGCGGGGCTTGATGCCAGATACGCCTCTGATATTTGATAGTTTAACCTTCGAACATGTGATTCACCCGTCATTGATCTTGAGTGGCGATGCCATCGACTACTTTGAATTACCGGACCAGCGAATACTGTTTTATATCGCTGATGTCTCCGGCCATGGTGCGGCTGGCGCCATCGTGACGGTGGTGCTGAAGGGCCTGTTCCAGCAGTTGGTCAGTGAGTATGAAATGCTGTCAATTACAGCCGCGAATGACATATTGAACTGGCTAAACCAGGAATTGCTGAAGGTTCATCTGGAACAACATGTGACCCTGTTCTTGGGCTTGATCAGTGAAGACCGTAAGACCTTGGATTACAGTAATGCCGCCCATTTTCCCGGTACTATATTCTCTGGTGTTGAGGGTACTGACGGGGCTGAGTATCTCGAGTTGGGTGGTTTGCCGTTGGGCATTATAGCGACGGCGGATTACGTCGAACACACCATGGCGCTGCCGAATAATTTTAGCTTGGTTATGTTTTCTGATGGCGTGTTTGAAATCATGCCCCAGGCGGGCTTGCAAGCCAAAGAAAAACACCTCGTATCACTGGTAAACTGCACCGGTGGAGGGTTAGACTGCCTCGCTGAAAAACTTGGCTTAAGCGATGTCACGGATATACCCGATGATATTGCGATTTTTACAGTGACTAAGACTGGATAGTGGTTATGAGCAAAATACTTTTTGCTGATCAAGATGGCGTTCAAGTTCTGCAATTTTTTGGCGATGTGAGAGTGTGCCTTGGCCCGACAATTTCAACTTACCTCGCCAGTATCGATAAACATCGTGGTGTCAGAGCCATTGTTATCGATCTTCGTGAGACTACTGGTATTGACAGCACCAGCTTGGGCTTGCTCGCTAAAATCTCTCTCCGTAGTCAAGACCAGTTTAAAACCCTTCCCACTATCGTCTCCACGAATGCAGATATCAATCGAATATTGCTTAGTATGGGCTTTGATCAAATATTTTTGATTGATCAAGAAGCGCAATACGACTGCGATCAGTTCGGCGAGCTGCCACCGAAAATTGTTTCTGAGGCGGTCCTTCGGGAGCAAGTACTTGAGGCCCACAAGACGCTGATGGGGCTTAATGAGAATAACCTGATAGCATTCCAGGACCTTGTCGCAGCCTTAGAGCAGGAGCAAGGTCAGGCGTGTGGTGCTCAACCCCGCAAGGCCCGTGCTGCAGGCTGAATGCTAGGGTCTTATTGCGGCTAGTTCTTGGTGTTCGTTTCCGCGTTCAACCCTGCACTGTCAATCCTTGCATTCAATCGCTGCCGCGCATCTAAGATGGCGTCTGCCGGGCTCGCAGTTTGGCCTTGATAAAATCTGAGTGAGCAACGTGTAGCAGGCCGGAAAGCTTACGAATAAATTGTTCTTCGTATTTGTCCAAGCGGCCATCGGCGAATGCTACCCGCCAGAGTTGCTCTACCAAATGAATCTTGTCGTCGTGGCTATAGTGTTGATTCACCAGTTGCGTGAACTGAAACACATCGTTTGCTTCATCCGATGCGGCCCCTGCTAATTCCAGTAATTCGAGTAAGTCGGCTTCGTCCAGCGCGAAGGTGTCGCGCAGCAGACTCATGATCAGGTCACGCTCCTGATCGTCGGCGTCAAAGTCGGCTCGAGACAACTCGAGCAACAATGCCGCCATGGCGAACTGCAGCGAGCGGGCATTATTGTCACTGTTGTCATTTCTGTCTGAAGGCAACAGCTTTTCATCAAAAAAGCGTTTAATTTTATCGAGCATGGATGAGGGTATCCCTATTGGTATTGCTGTTGTCGAGCCTGTTGCGCAACAAAGGTTTCTGCTGCTTCGGCATGGTGGCAGAGCCCGGCTTCCGCGAGTGCCTGCTCTACGACTTCAGTGCCACTGCCCGTTTCAAACATGTGTGCACCGAGATAGCGGCGGAAACTGCGGGCGCCGCGAATCCCTGTGAACAAGCCCATTAGATGCCTGACCATATGTTTCAGGGGCTCGCCGGTCTCAATATTTCGCACCATATAGTCCGTATAGTCTGCCAGCGCTGTCAGCCTGTCCATTGAGATGTGCTGGTACAGTGCCCATTCAAGTTCTGCGAGCAGGTAAGGGTTGGAGTAGGGTGCACGCCCAAGCATCAAGCCGTCAACTTTCGGTAAAACCGCCAAAGCAGTGGCGGTATCGTTGATGCCGCCATTGAGAATAAACTGGCAGTCAGGAAAGTCGGCCTTGATGCGGTAGACGTAGTCGTACTTCAGTGGCGGAATTTCGCGATTGTCCTTGGGTGATAGGCCGCCGAGAATAGCCTTGCGGGCATGGATGATGAAAACTCGACAGCCGGCTTCACGAACGGTCTCGATAAAATGATGAAAGTGCTCATAGTCGTCTTGATCATTGAGGCCGATGCGGGTTTTGACGGTCACCGGAATCTTGACCTCAGCTTGCATGGCGGCCACACATTCGGCGACCAGGGCCGGTGTAGCGATGAGGCAAGCGCCGATGCCACCAGACTGAACTCGATCGCTGGGACAACCCACATTCAGATTGACCTCTTGGTAACCGGCATCTTCCACCATGCGGGCGCAGGCTGCCAGATCTCTGGGATCGTTGCCGCCCAGTTGCAGGGCGCAGGGCTCGTCGCCACCATGGCGGAGAAAGTGCTCGGCCTTGCCGTAGAGCAAGGCGCCTGTGACCAGCATTTCTGAGTACATCAGGGTGTTGGGTGACAGCAACCGAAACAGGTACCGACAGTGACGGTCGGTGCAGCCCATCATGGGCGCCAGGCTCAGGGTGCGATCCAGGGGCGCAGGTGTACCAGGATTTGTAGTAGATTTATTCTGTGTATTGAGCCCCATGGGGTTGGGCTCGATTAGAGACCTATCAAGCATGTCAGAATCGCAATTAATGTTCGTCAGGGAATAGTGTAACATCTGTGGCCGTTTGCATGTATTCGCTCGTGGCCTGGTTTTTAGTGCCAGCCGGGAAGCTCAGTCAGGGAAAAGTCGTTATGGAAGCCAGAAAAGTCAGAACCCGAGTCGCGCCGTCACCCACCGGTGATCCCCATGTGGGTACCGCCTATATGGCGTTATTCAGCTTGTGTTTCGCGCATCAGCATGGGGGCCAGTTTGTGCTGCGTATAGAAGATACGGATGCGGCCCGCAGCACCCCTGAATCGGAAGCGAAGATCCTCGACTCCCTGCGTTGGCTGGGTCTGGACTGGGACGAGGGTCCAGACAAAGGTGGGCCCTATGGTCCCTATCGGCAGAGCGAACGCAAGGCGATCTATGGGGGTTACGCTCAGACACTGATCGATGCTGGGCACGCCTTTCCCTGCTTTTGTACCAGCGAGCGGCTGGACGAAATGCGGCGTGAGCAGATGCAGCGAGGCGAAACAGCCCGTTACGATGGTCATTGCATGCATCTGCCGCCGGCCGAGGTGGCCACGCGCCTGGCGAATGAGGCTCATGTCGTGCGCATGAAGGTGCCGGCCACAGGTACCTGTATTGTCAACGATCGACTACGAGGTGAGATTGAGATCGACTGGGCACAGATCGATATGCAGGTCTTGATGAAGACCGATGGCAACCCGACCTATCATCTGGCCGTGGTGGTTGATGACCATTTGATGGAGATCACGCATATTATTCGAGGTGAAGAGTGGATTAACTCGGCGCCCAAACATGTGCTGTTGTATGAATATTTTGGCTGGGAGATGCCAGAAATTATTCATATGCCGTTATTGCGCAATCCTGACAAGAGTAAGTTGAGCAAACGTAAGAACCCCACCAGTATTGGTTTTTATGAGCGCATGGGATTCCTGCCGGAGGCCGTGCTCAACTATTTGGGTATGCTCGGTTGGAGCATGCCCGACGGCGAAGAGAAATTTTCCTTGGATGAGATGATCAAGCAGTTTGATCTCAGCCGTATTTCATTAGGTGCGCCAGTGTTCGATATTGCCAAGCTGAAGTGGCTTAACGGCCGTTGGCTGCGAGAAAACCTCAGTGACGAGACCTTTGCCGACAAAATTATCGAGTGGGCCTACAATCGGGAAAATTTGCTGAAGGTAATCCCATTGATCAAAGAGCGAGTCGATGTGTTTTCTGACGTCGGGCCCATGGCGGCTTTTTTGGTGGATGGTCTGCCGGCTTATGACGAATCGACATTCAATACCAAACATCAGTCGCTGGAAGAGATCAAACGGATCCTGCAGTTCGCCGTCTGGCGAGCCGAAGCGCTGAACGACTGGCAGCACGATACCTTGAATCAATTGTTTGTTGATCTGGCTGAGGCGCTAACAATGAAAATTCGAGATGTGCTGGGGCCGGTGTTTGTCGCCATCTCTGGCAAGCCCGTGTCGCCGCCGTTGTTCGATTCCATGGCGTTGATTGGACCTGATATGAGTCGTGCGCGCTTGCGCCATGCCATTGAGGTTCTGGGCGGCGTGTCAAAGAAACAGCTAAAGAAGCTTGAGAAGGAATATGCTGGATTGGCGGCTTAGCTAAATTAGCGCAGTCCAAGGCAGTTCAAGATAGCAGTTCAAGATAGCAGTTCAAGATAGCAGTTCAAGATAGCTGTTCCAAATAGTGGGCCAGGCATACGGTTGCATGTACTGGCCCGCTATTTTGAGTCAAAAAACAGAGCGATTGACTAGATTGACTCATTGTCGACTGCACTTAGAACGTGAACATACCCGCGCAGGTTTCGCCTGCAGCGACTTCGATGGCAATAGTGGTGTCAGTGTAATGCCAGAGACCTGAATTGCTGTCATCAGGCTCTGTCGCACCGTTACCTGTCAGCGCAACCTCGCCGGACTTGGATACCCCTAGGGATACGACTTCAGCGGTAGCGCCGTCGCCAATAGTCAGGGTCAACTTGTTGCCCGTTTGCGTCCAAGTAAAGGGTTCATTGTCGAACAGCGCTTCCGAGCTGTCCGCAACGCCAGTGGGAAAACCATCTTGATAGTAGTCTGACAGGGCTGTGAGTGAGCCTGTGTTATCCACACCAAACACCACTTTGCCAACGAAGGCGCCAACACTCGCGCCCATGGCAAGTGGAGTGTCTGGTGTTGCCTCGTTACTGACATAGAAGCCAATTTCCGATGACTTAAGACAATATTCACGGCCAGCGACATTACTGTTACCAGCTTCCAGAGTAGCGATACTGGCGGCATTGTCATTGATGGCTGTTACCAGGGCGTTAATTGTGGTGTTCATGTCAGCTGAGCTCAGTGTTGTACCTGACTCGAACTGGGTCACTGCACTGCCCACCACCGGTGCCGCCAGTGATGGCGTCGTAAGGGTTCCCAGAGCGAGTCCCAGTGTGAGTCCCAGGGCGCGAGAGGTGATATCTGTATGTAATAACTTCATGGTATTACTCCTATCAATCCAACAAGTGGTTATGGTTCGTTAAAATTTAGTGATGCGTTAATGGTGATCAGTGTGACGCTGGCTTGGGTCATAGCACGCATTCGTCCCACTTGGCAGTGTCCAGCACGCAGGATTCTGGCGTCGGCGCCGGCACTGTCACGGTGATGACGTAGGTAGCGGGCGTTGAAGCCAGGTAAAGACTGTCTGCTGCTTTGGTCGCTGTGATCGTGGTCGTCCCCGCTGCCAGCAGTGTTACAACGCCGTTAGCAGCCACAGTCGCGACATCGGTATTACTGCTGCTGTAGTTGACTATGCCAGTGCCGCTGCCGCCGGTCAGAGAATTGATGAGGGTTCCTGCTGACAATAGGCTTGAGACGTTAGCCTGGGCAAAAGTCAGAGCGCTCTGGTTTGCTTTGTCGGCGGTCAAAGTGATCTCGGCACTGATCGGCAGATATTCCACAACCGGCGATAGGTGTCGTGCCTTGCTCGCCATCAGGGTGGTCGTGCCGACGCCGGTGATGGTCACCAGTCCGGTGGCGCTGACCGTCGCGACGTCAGAGTTGCTTGAAGAAAAAGTAGTCGGCGCAGCGGGGAAACCGCCAGTCAAGGCCAGCTGTAGCGGCGTTGCATTCGCGGCGACGTTGAGATCGCCGTTGCTGATGCTGAATGCTGGCTGCGGTTGTGGGTCATTGACTCGCAGTTTGACCGCCCACTCTTTGCTCGTGGTTCCGTCAGCTGCAGTGACGGTAAAGCGAGCCTCGCCCGCCGTGAAGCTGCCCGTGCTTGAACGGGTGATAGTCGCGTCATCAGATATCGAGAAAATCTGCAGCGGATCTGTGGTCTCGTCGAGCGTCGTCAGGTCAGCGAGGCTGGTAACACTGCCGACAATAATACTAGTGGTCCGATTGATAATGGCGCTGGTGATCAGCGAGTTGGTTGCTGCGCTGATATTTGCCAGGGATGATGTCGCGGTTGCCGCAATAGTCACCGTCACGGTCCAGGTGGTCGTTGTGCCGTCTTCGGCTGTGACGATGTAGTTGACCGGGCTCGTGAAGTCTTCGCCGCTATCGGGCGCGACGGTGGCGCCGAGGGAGATGCTGATCGTCGGGCTGATTAAAGCCGCGGCGCTGGTGCCTGTGGGTTGCAGTACACTGATGGCCATGGCTTCCCTGTCGATGGTAGCGACTAAAGTGTCGGCAAAGGTAAACCGATGAATGATGCTGTCTGAGGAGAGGGCGACCGGTGTCTCGACGCCTGTGGTCGCAGCTGTCAATATGTTCTGCACGCGAGAGGTCGAGGTATCTCCGCTATTGTTGGTTGGACTCGCCATCACTTTATTGGTCGCCGCAATCAATTCAGCCGCGGAGTCTCCAAGATTGCCATCAACAACGATATCACTGGCCAGGCTGGCGATGACATTTTTAAGGCTGCCGGTATCGGCGTTAATTTGAGAAATGGCGCTGACCAGCATCCCCATCAATCGTGCATCTTCAGTAGCGGTGGCTGAGCTCTCCTGGGTCAGGTCAGCGGGTGTCGTCGTCAGCAAACGCTGGGCGGCGTCTGCGTTATCACCGAAGAACAAGGTGCCGACCTCGGTGTTGCCTGCTGAAACATTGCTGCTGGTTAAGCCGCCGGTTTTTTGCTGGGCCACCTGGGTGGCAATCTCGGTCAGGGGTGTGACCGCCGTGGTGATGGTTGTCGGGCCACTGGCCTCAATGGCAGAGGCAGCCCGCAATGGTTCATCCTCAGGAATGGTTTGGGTAGTGCCAGTGGCTTCGTCGATGTAAGCGCCGCCACTAATCTCGACCAGATAGACGCCGATAAAGTCGCTCACTGTTGCCGTGTAATTGCCGCTGCTGTCAGTGATCGCCGTCGCGATGGGTTCGCCAGTTTTAAGTCCGTTCGTAGCCACAGCAAAAATATTGACTGTCGCGCCAGCGATTGGTCCCTTGACCGCGCCACCACCGATGGTCACCGTGGTGGGTGTGGGTTGCGTGACCAGCGGTTGAGTGTCGCTGCTGTCGCAGGCATACACTGACAGAACAGCAACAGCGGCCAGCAGAGCCCGTACTCGCCTTGATAAGCCTCTAGGCAGAATCACTTTTATCATTGTTTGATCTCGAGTGCTGAGGGATTTTTAAAACTAAAGAGGTGATGGGTATACTTCAATGCTCGGTGATCGTTAGATTGATCTCGTGCAGTAGAAATATTTAAGAATTGACTGAAGTCATTTTTAGACTGTGCGGAATCGGCACTTAGCTATCGCTGTAGAAACGCTTTATAGTTCTTTCAGGCATGAACCGGCTGTTTGGGTCATCATCGGTTGTGCATATCTCGTGCGTAGCTCGAGTCTGTGATTGTGCTATCACAGCTAACTATCACAACTAACTATCACAACTAACTATCACAACTAACTATCACAACTAACTATCACAACTAACTATCACAACTAACTATCACAACTAACTATCACAACTAACTATCACAACTAACTATCACAACTAACTATCAGTCAGGAATGAATGTGGAAAAAATCAGTGATCATCGATGTTTTGGCGGGCAGCAGTTGCAGTACAGCCATTTTTCAGGCGTTTTGCAGTGTCAAATGCAGTTCTCGATTTTTCTGCCAGCGCAGGCGCAATCGGCACCCGTACCTGTAATCTATTGGCTATCGGGATTGACCTGCACCGACCAGAATTTCGTGACTAAGGCCGGCGCTCAGGCCTATGCGGCGCTTCATGGCATTGCTATTGTCTGCCCGGATACCAGTCCCCGTGGGGCTGATGTGGCCGATGATGCTGAAGGAGCCTGGGATTTTGGCTTGGGGGCCGGATTTTATGTGAATGCCACGCAGATGCCTTGGGCAAGCCACTACCAGATGTATGATTACGTTGTGGATGAGTTGCCCGAATTGGTGAACTCAAACTTTCCCATCGATTCGGCTCGAGTGAGTATTTCGGGACATTCCATGGGTGGCCATGGCGCCCTGATGATTGCCTTACGCAATCCAGAGCGGTTTCGCAGCGCCTCAGCCTTCGCGCCTATTGTCTCACCGCTGCATTGCCCTTGGGGTGAGAAAGCGCTGAGTCACTACTTAGGGGCTGACCGTTCCACCTGGCGCCAATACGACACCTGTGCCTTGCTGGAAGCTAGCCGGCGCCAAATACCGCTGTTGATTGATCAGGGCACCGCTGATGATTTTCTTGCGGTGCAGCTCAAAACCCAAATGCTGGTAGATTCGGCGGCGAAAGCTAATTACCCCGTTGAGGTGCGGATGCAGCCGGGGTATGACCATTCCTTTTATTTCATCAGCAGCTTTATTGCCGAGCATATGGCTTTTCATGCTAGACATCTGCTGATACCTTAGCTCCGGGTTCTGCGCTGCGGGCTATCAACCTGCAGCGCAGTGGGGTTCCGGTTTTTTTAGGCGAGGCTGGTCAGTCGCGCCTGGGCTGTTGCATATTCTTGGCTCAGCCGTTCCACCAGCTCTCCCGCCGAGACAATATCGGTCACGGCACCGATGCCCTGTCCACAGCCCCAGATATCTTTCCAGGCTTTAGCCTCGGCATTGCCCCCTGAGCCGAAGTTCATCTGCGAAGCATCGCTGACGGGCAGGTTATGTGGATCGAGACCATTGGCTGCAATTGACGGCGCCAGATAGTTGCCATGGACCCCGGTAAAAAGATTGGTGTAGACAATGTCGCTTGCGGCATAGTCTACCAAGGCCTGTTTGTAGGCGAGGTCAGCATTCGCTTCTTTGGTGGCGATAAACGCCGAGCCAATATAAGCCAGATCGGCGCCCATGGCCTGGGCTGCCAGCACCGCGTTGCCATTGGCAATGGAGCCTGACAACAACACGGGTCCGTCGAACCAGGCACGAATTTCCTGGATCAGGGCAAAAGGTGACAGGGCGCCAGCATGGCCGCCGGCACCGGCTGCGACAGCGATCAAACCATCGGCACCTTTTTCGACGGCCTTTTTAGCAAACCGATTGCTAATGATGTCGTGCAGCACAATGCCGCCCCAACCATGAACGCGATCATTGATAGCCACTTGTGCGCCTAAGGATGTGATGACGATGGGTACCTGGTACTTCTCGCACAGATCCATATCCTGGTCGAGCCGGTCATTGGATCGGTGGACGATTTGGTTGACGGCAAAAGGCGCCGAGGGCTTATCCGGATTGGCTTCATCATAGGCTTTGAGTTCGCTGGTGATGCGGTCTAACCATTCGTCCAGGACCTCGATGGGTCGGGCATTCAGGCTGGGGAAGGAGCCGACGATACCGGCCTTACACTGAGCGATGACCAAATCGGGATTAGAAATAATGAATAATGGCGCGGCCACCACCGGAATGCTTAGCTTGCCGACCATGATATCTGGAATTGCCATAAGTAAGTGTCTCGACCTCAGTGAATAATATGCACATTGTTGCATAAGACAAATTATATGCAACGATTTGCATAAAGATTTTTGTATTGATTCATTTCACCGTTACACTGCAAGGAACGCGATTACCGGGTTCGATGCTCTTCATGTCCTTATCCCATGCAATTTTAACGGCGCTGCTCGATGAGGATCTGACTGGCTATGCATTGGCGAAGCAATTCGATGTGTCTCTCGGGTTTTTTTGGCAGGCCTCGCACCAACAGATTTACCGTGAGCTTAAAGTCTTGCACAAGGCTGGCAGGGTAGACGTTCGAGAAGTGCCGCAGCATGGCAAGCCAGATAAGCGGGTTTATTCGTTGACGCCGCAAGGTCGGCAGATGCTGGAATCCTGGGTCATGGAGTCTACTCGACCGCGGGGTGCCAAGGATGAGCTCTTCATCAAGCTGTATAACGTCGGTTCAGTACCCGTCGAGCTGATCGTCGCGGCAGTCAAACAGCGCCAAGCGGAACATGCTGGCAAGCTGGAGCTGTATCAAAAAATCGAGGCTCGTAACTATGCTCACCCTTCGAGCTTGTCTGATCGTAAAAAAGGCATCTATTTATCGCTACTGGCAGGTATTCGGCAGGAGCAAACGGCCTTAAGTTGGTGCGAGGATGCGTTGGATTTATTGGCGACGGTGAAGTCCTAAGCTGCCGTTAGGGTTTTGCCATAGCGTGACCGACACCTTGATGACACTGGATGCAGGTGACGCCGGAAGAAAATGCGTTGCTGTGCGCCTGTCGCGCCATTCTTGATTGTTGGTCGAGGTCCATCGTCGTGTCTTGATGACAGCCCCGACAAGCGGCGGAGTCTGATGCGTGCATCTGGTCCCGAACCCGTTGTGCCATCATGGGTTGACGTGCCGCATATTTTTCAGGCGTATCGATAGTGCCCAACAGGGTATGATAAACCTCACGAGCAGCTTCAATTTTTCTCGATACTTTAGCGACAAAGGCACGAGGTTCATGGCAGTCAGCGCAAGTCACATGAATCCCTGTGCGGTTGCTGGCGTGGACTGTAGATTGAGTGCTTTTATAAGCGTAATCACGCATTTCATGACAAGCTACGCAGAAAGATTCGGTGCTGGTGGCTTCCAGGCTCCATTGGAACCCAAGGGTCAGAACGACACCCGTCACCAAGCCCACTGTCAACAGTACAGCGTGGCGCCTGATAACTTGCCAAGTGCGATTTATCCATGTCATGGTCATGGCGCTCCTCGTTTGATCAAGACCTGGCAAAGGTGTTATGCCAGTTGATTCTTTGCACTACTGTAAGACGTTGATGTCCTGTAACAGCTGATTTGTGTCAACTTGCCACCGCCGGCTATGAGTCTCCTTGATTAACGGATTCACTCCGGTGCCAGTCCGTGCACGGTACTGACATCACTAACGCGCCCCGGCCCATGGCAGATTACGCAAGACTCACTATTGCTGGAAGACTGGGTTGCATTGAAGTCAGCGCCGTTTTGCAGCATATGGATGCCAGCTATCTCACTATCGTGACAACTGCTACAGACCGATGCTGTGGCCGATATCATCAGGTCATCGGCATAGTCACCTGCGTCGATGCCACTGTCATAGGTGGACGCCAAGACGCCGCTTGCCAGTGGCAAGGTATAGGAGTCATTGACGTGGCAAGCGTTACAGTTCGACAGGTTGCCGGGATACTGAACCACCGCCGTGCTGTACGGTGTCGTGTCCAGTAACAAGGGTTGCTGGCGAACTCCGGCCGCGTGGATACCATGGATCATGCTTTTAAAGTCCAGAGATTGCTTGTTGGCGCTGGCGAGCCGTGGGTTATGGCAGCCCTGACAGCCGGTCTGATTGTTCGCGCGGTTTTCCCCGTGGGCTGAGGTCAGGCCGTGGCAGCTGTTACATTTTTCATCGCTAACCACCTGGCGCCTTGGTGTTGCAATCGTGTCTGTGATGCTGAACCAGGTGGGTGCTGTTATCAGCGGTATCCGTTCATTGATGCCGTTAAATCGACCTTCGAAGATCAGCATGCCGCTGCCGGTAGTTGCAGTTGGAATTGGCGTGGTTGAGGTCAGGGTGTAGCTGCCATCACCCACGGCTACAGCCAGACTCGGCGCATCTGTGCGGTTGTAGTTAGCATCTGCCGAGCCGCTATTGGTGAAGTCGGTGGTAGGCCAGGCGATGGCAGCCCTTAGCCGGCTGATAACGCTGCTGGTGATATCGATGGTGGTATTGCCGCTCTGTGGATTCGTTAGTGAAAAATGAATAAGGGGAGACTCGCCGGGTGCTGTCTGGGTTATGCCATGCACGTTGATGGAAAATCGTGAGGTTCCCTCAACCCGCTCGTTGAAGTGGTCGCTGGCGACAGTGCCCGCCATGCCTGCAGCACTGTGACAACTCTGGCAACCGCTGTTGTCCGCTTGGTCGCCGAAGTGGCTGGCGAAGTTCAGATCGTCATGACAGGCACCACAGGCTTCTCGAGATGGGACCTCGGCCCAGTTATCACCGTCTTGGGTCAACGTTGATGTATGAATTTTGGCACTTTGGGTGGCGGTGCCGGCGTGACAGGTGCCACAGTTACGACTGTCCTGGGGAAAGTTAACTTCGCTAAAGTCGATTAGCTGATCGCGAAATCCATAAAACTGATAGGGGTCGCCATTGATGACGCTCGGTAAATCACTGCCCTGGTGAATCTTATGAATCATGACCTTGAAGTCGAGGCTGGCGCCAGAGTTGGGTTCTACGGAGACAGGGTTGTGACACAGAACACACACTTGCATGTCGTTGTAGTAGCCGCCGTGGGCTGCCAATGTCTGATGACAGCTATTACAGCTTTCATTGGCAACAATGTCGCGATGGGCAAGACCCGTGTTCGATTGTGTGGCTGGAATCCAGTCGTAACTTGGATTACTCACGGGGCCGCCTGAGAATCGGATGCCCACTCGATGGGTCAGTAATGGCTCGAAGCTTACCGCCAAAGGTGATGTGATTTGCGTGATATCAGTATTAAACAAATAGGTATAGGTACCATCACCATGATCCGTTAGGGTGCCGTCACGCTCAGTGGTGGCCTGAATGGCGGTGGGGTTATCGGGATTGACGCTGGGCACGGCAAGGCGGTTGACGTAGCTCTGCCAATAGCTGCTGTCGCCATCAACGCCAGGCACCAATTTGGCAATATGGAACCTGACATTGGCGTTAGTCAGGCCTGTCAGACCAATGCCATCGCTATTCACCAAGGTAAAATCCACTAAAGGCGCTGAGTTAATCTGAACTGCTGTGATTGTCGCGATCACCTGTTCCGCCTTGGCATATTCGTTAGGCAGGCTGGGTGCGGGTAGCACAGGGGGCGGCGTCACCGGGCCATTAGGTGCAACGGGGCCGGGGCTGACCTGGGGTGCGGCGATACCGCCACCGCCGCCGCCACAGCCAGATAGCCACAGTGTTACTAGAACAGTAACAACCGCTAAGCGAAAGTGAGACGCGAAAAGCGACTGACCACAGCGTCCATAGATAATTCGGAGTCCATAATCTTCATTGCTGAAATTCACAGTATTGATCTCCTAAAAGCGATATTGCAGGCTCAATGTCAGTTGGTGGATGACATCATTGGGATTGCGCTGGCCACTACCGAGTACCTGACGCATGGCGTCTAGGCCGACGTTCTGCCACTGCCAGTTGTTGTCGGCAAAGCGCAGGTACTGATGTTGCAGGGTCAAAGTGAGTTGCTTGCTAGATTCAAATTGCAGCTGGCTGTCGAGGCGGTGCAATTGAGTCTCAATATTCGGTAAATTCTCGCCACTCAGATCGCGCGCGCCGCTGGTCTGGATATCAAAAATTTCTCGACCATGAAGCCAGCTATAGCTGGAGCTGACCGACAGGCGTTGATTAAATTGCCACTCGATACCGGCCCCCACGGCGGTCGCGGTATTATCCTGGTCAGTCTGATAATTTCGACTCGGGTCACTGCCCTGGGGATAGGGTGGCAAGCTGATATTCGCCGGCTTATTGATTCCACCAAGAAAGTCCCGACCCGTCTGGCGTCGTTGGTTGGCGCGATAATCAGCCCAGCCCCAACTATTGAGGCGACTTGAGTGCTGGTAGCTGGCGCTGAGGTTGAAATGGGTGTCACGGACATCGGTTAGGCCAAGCTCGCTCTTGTCGAAATTGACCCAGTCGGTCTCGCCTTTGAACTGAAGGGTCCAGGCTGAGTCTGGTTGATATGTGGTGAGCCATTGAAGGCCGGCTTTTTCCTGATTCGACAGGCTGTATTGGCGTAACAACGGGTGGTTGATCCAGCGTTGATCAGCAGGAATTTGGTTGATCAGATCGATCGAGAATTCCTGGAAAAATCCACGAGACCATTCGTAGGTCGAGCCGGCAAGATCGTTCAGGATCAGGCTCAGGCGATGTTTGAGTCGGGCTGAGCCCGGCAGATACACCGTTAATGCATAGCGGTCTTCGCGAGTGAGACTGACCGCTGCAAAATTGCGCGCGGTGCGCAGATAATCATATCGTAGCTGCAGGCGAGTACGGTTTTTGAGTCGCCAATTGGCATCCACGCGATAGCTATCCTGCTCGAGGTTCAAGGGCCGATTATTCATACTCAAGTCGATGTCAGATGTATCGCCCCCATTACTCCAAATTGATGGCCAGGCATAGCGCTGAAAAGAATTCTCTCGTTGCTTGAAACCATAGCGAAAGTTCACAGACAGGCGCCTCAAAGGTTGCGTCAGGATAGCCAGGCGCAGGGTGTTGATCTTTAAGGCGTCGTCCAATCGATCGACCGGCAGTTGAATGTCAGCCTGCCGGCCGCTGGCATCATCAAGCGGAATCAGGTGCTCATCTTGTCGAGTGCTGGCGGCGCTGCCGTCCAAGGTTAAACGGATACGATCGGTTAGTTGATGGCCGGCGCTGGCTAGCCACTGATGAGTGCGGTAATCAGGCGCGCTGACATAACTGCCTACCCCTTCGGGATAGTCGAGTGCAGTGCCGAGGCCGCTGAGAAAAGGATTCTGCCAGGTCAATGCGCGAAAATGATTGTTAAACTCCGTGAAGTGATAACCTAGGCTAGCGGTGGTGATGCCATCGTTATACTGGCTGCTAAGGGCAAAGTGATGGGTTTGTTGATCCACCGGTGTGGGCAGCAGTACCCCATGGGGGTTAGCCGCATTCGTATAAATAGCCATGCCCTTAAGACGATGACCGGTTTGTTTTTCCAGTGCCACCTGGCTAGTCATTTGCCAAACAGCGTTGATTCTCTGGCTAACCTCTAACTGCAACTTGCGGCGCACCAGCGCGCGGTTCAAGGGCTGATCGATCAGGCCTTGGTCGAAACTGTCGGAATGGCTGCCCGGGATCCAGTTGTCGGTCAGCACTAAATGCTCAACACCCTGATACGGCGACAAACCCGAGTTATTCAGTTGTTGGGTGATTTCACGGTAGCTGATATCCAGCGCCAGGGCGTCGCGAGTGTCCAATGTGAACCTCGCGGCATGGGCAGGCAATCCCAGGTTAAGCAATGCCAGCGACCAATCATGGGTGGCGGGTTGGCCACCTGCGCGAACCGGTGCCCCCAGGCGCACATCAACCCCTCCATGGATACCCTTGCCACCGACCCGCTGATACTGACTCAGTGAATAATTACCCTCATTGAGCCAAACCCCTTTGAGTACCAGGCTTGAAGAGCCCTCAGCGGTATTAGATAAAGAGCCCTCAGCGGCGTTCAATAAAGAGCCCTCAGCGGTTTTTAATAAAGAGCCCTCAGCGGCGTTTAATAACGAGCCATCAGGGGCTTTTAATAAAGAGCCCTCAGCGGCGTTCAATAAAGAGCCCTCAGCGGTTTTTAATGAAGAGCCCTCAGCGGCGTTCAATAAAGAGCCCTCAGCTAGGCTCGTGGCTGCAGTGGCCAATAGCCAGGCTGCGCTAAGAACGGATATTTTAGTCGGGCTTGAGCACCGCATTGGCTTATCTCGTCAGACGGGAGCCTGCAGGATGATTGGAGCCATGGACCTGGCTATGACAATTGCTGCAACCTCTGGCGAGCAGGTTGCTGTTGCCGCCGTCGAGGGCGGCGCCATCGGCAAGTTGACTGGGATGACCGCTGCTCATATGGCATTGCTGGCAGAGGAAAGGTGTGCGGGCCACAAGCATCGACTCGATGGTGGAGCCGTGAGGCTGATGACACAGGCCGCAGTCCTCTGTGACGGGATCGTGTTCAAATAGAAAGGGTCCTCGAGTCTCTGGGTGGCACTGAGTACAGGTGTCAGTAGGATTGGCAGTTTTTAGCCCGTGGTCGCCCACACTGCCATGAGGGTCGTGGCAGTCGCTGCAAATTACTTGGCCTTCGGCTACAGGATGGCGGGATGGGTAGTTCAGTAAGGCCTTGATGTCTTGATGACAATCCGTGCAGGTCTGGGCTTGAGTCGAGCGCGCCATGACGGCGTCCTGTTGGCTGTGTAATTGGTGACAATCCGTACACTGCACCTCGGCCAGGCTATGCGCACCGAAGGACCAATGCAGGCGTTGCGTGTCATTATGGCAGCCGAGGCAAGCTTGGTTTTGACGTTCGGCCGCGGATGGTTCGCTGCTGTTGTCAGGATTAGGATTAGGATTAGGATTAGGGCTAGGATTAAGATTGGAGTTAGAGTTCGAATGCGAGTCAGCATGGGCGCCTGAAAAAGTCTGTGTCGGCGCTTGCATCGGGTTTTTCAGATGTTCGGCGCTGGCTCCGTGGCACTGTTGGCAGGTCACCTGATGGGAGTTGTGCTTAAAGCCGAGGTTTACTTTCTGGTCGGGATGGCAGGCGCTACAGCTCATTGCTGCCGCTGCGCTGCCGAGGGGTAACGCCAGCAAGACTCCGCCGCACAAAATCCAACAGAACATCCAGGAGAGTATCCAGGAGAGCATCCAATGCAACAGGGTTATGCGAGAGCGCGGTAAATCAGTGGCTATACAAATAGTGACCACCTTGGTTCAAGCAAGATGAATTAGGCGATCATTATTAGAAAATGCCTGCAATGATGCCTTGATATGCATCATCTTCTCTGGCGTCAGACTGGTGGGTTAGGCGTTGCATTTGCCTTGGGGAAGGCCCTGGTATGCCACCAGTTGGCTTATTGACTCAGGGCTGGGATGTCGTGGAAATACGCCAGTGCTTCCGGGTTGGCGAGGGCATCGGTGTTAGTCACTGGCTGACCATGAATGATGTTACGTACTGCCAGTTCGACAATTTTGCCAGAGATGGTTCGTGGAATGTCGGTGACCTGGATGATTTTTTCCGGCACATGCCGAGGCGTGGCGTTCGTGCGGATGATAGCTCTAATTTGTTGTTCCAAGGTTACATCGAGTATCAGGCCGTCTCGCAGCACGACAAACAGGATGACTCGAACGTCATGTTGCCAGCTTTGACCCACACAGATAGCGTCGACAACAGCTGTGACCTTTTCCACCTGACGATAAATTTCAGCGGTGCCGATGCGAACGCCGCCAGGATTGAGCACGGCATCAGACCGACCATGAATGATGATACCGTTGTGCTCCGTGATTTCCGCATAATCACCTTGGGCCCAAATGCCTGCAAATCGTTCGAAGTAGGCCGCCTGATATTTTTCTCCATGCGGGTCTTGCCAGAAACCCGTTGGCATAGCGGGGAAGGGCTGCCTGCACACCAATTCACCTTTTTCGCCGAGAATAGATGCGCCATGATCATCGACAACATCCACGTCCATACCTAGACCAGCGCATTGGAGTTCGCCAGCGTAGACCGGCAGGCAAACATTGCCGAGGGCAAAACAGGAAATAATGTCCGTGCCGCCGGAGATGGAAGCCAGGCAAACGTCGGCCTTTATGTCCCGATACACATAACGAAAGCTTTCGGCTGACAAGGGTGAGCCAGTAGACAGAACCGTCTTCAGTTTGGATAGCGCGTAGTTGTCTGCGGGACGGATGTTGAGTTTTTCCAGGCTGGCCAGATAGCGCGCACTGGTGCCGAATATCGTGACGCCTTCGTCTTCTGCCATTTGCCAGAGGCAGTCAGTGGCGGGTGCCGTGGGTGAGCCATCATAGAGTATCAAGGTGGCACCACAAGCCAAGCCGCTCACCAGCCAGTTCCACATCATCCAGCCGCAGGTGGTGTAATAAAACAATCGGTCGCCTTGGCATAAATCCACATGCAGTCGATGTTCTTTGACATGTTGCAGCAAGGTACCGCCGACGCCATGGACAATGCACTTGGGTGTGCCCGTCGTGCCCGAGGAATACAGGATATACAACGGGTCGTTGAAACCGACTCGGTTGAAAGTGATGTCTTGAGTCGCAAATTGCTGCAACAGATTGGTGTAGTCCGAGCAGCTCTCGGGGATGGGGTAGTTAGCGTTGTTCTGGCCGATCACTGTGACCATGACCACCTGTTGAATAGCGTCGATGCGTTCGCCCAGTGCCACTGCAATGGAGCGGCTATCGATAGTCTTGCCGTTATAGTAATAGCCGTCGGCGGCGAACAACACTTTTGGCGTTGTTTGGCTGAACCGGTCAAATACGCCGTTCTCGCCGAAGTCGGGTGAGCAGGAGGTAAACACAGCGCCCAGGCTTGTGGTCGCTAACATAATGACCACTGTCTCGGCGACATTGGGCATTAAGGCTGCGACACGATCACCGGGTTCGATGCCCATAGAACGAAGCGCCTGGGCCAGACTGGCCACCTGCTGACGCAGCGCCTCATAACTGAGTTGTTGGCGCTGACCAGTTTCAAGACGACTGATCAAGGCTATGTCGTCACCACGGTGGCGCAGTAAATTTTCAGCAAAGTTCAAGCTGGCATCGGGGAAAAAACGAGCGCCTGGCATTTGTGTGGGATGAATCAACACGCGCGGTGGCCGCTGGTCATCGCTGCCTTTACTGCCGATGATCTTGGCATCGTCCCAAACGGCGTCCCAAAATGCCGCCGGCTGGTCTACTGTCCATTGATGAAAATCTGAATAACTCGAATCCGGCATGCCCAGTCGTTGCTGCAGTTGCGTGAGTTTTGAGCCCTTGATTCGGCTGGCTGCTGGCTGCCAAAGGGGCAAGTTCAAGGCTGATGTATTGTCGCTAGGTGTCGGCATAGATTCAGTGTGGACTGCTATTGTCAGTGAAGATTCGCTATTATTGGGGATTATCTCGATCAATGCGAGTGACGCCCAGGCAAATGACCAACAGGTTGGAGAGAAATTGATAGGTTCAAGTGGTGAAGATAGCGCGCACCCTCATCGGCGCTACAACCCGCTCAGCGGTGAATGGTTGCTGGTGTCGCCCCACAGGTCCCAAAGACCCTGGCTGGGCCAGCAGGAAGCGACGGCGGAGGAGAATGCGCCAAGCTATGACCCAAACTGCTTTTTGTGTCCCGGTAATACCCGTGTGACCGGTGCGAACAATCCGGATTATGAGCAGATATTTGTCTTCGACAACGATTTTCCGGCGCTGCTGGCAGACTCCCCCGAAGTAGAGTCAACGGAGCCCTTGTTTCAGATGACGACAGCCCGTGGTGTCAGCCGAGTAATCTGCTTTTCAAAAGATCATAGCAAGTCCTTGCCAGAGCTCAGCCAAACGAGTCTGGAACTAGTAGTGGATGCCTGGTGTGAGCAGACTCGCGCTTTAGGTAAGGAGTATCCCTGGGTCCAGGTGTTTGAAAACAAAGGGGCTGTCATGGGTTGTTCGAATCCGCATCCCCATGGCCAGGTTTGGGCCAACAGTTTTATTCCTACCGAGATTGAGAAAGAGCAACGCCAACAAGTGGATTATGCGCGGCAACACGGTGGGTCTCTGTTGTTAGATTATGCCCGGCGTGAGATTGATCTGGCCGAGCGGGTCGTCATACAGTCGGAATACTGGTTAGTGGTTGTGCCATTCTGGGCAGCGTGGCCATTTGAAACGCTGCTATTGCCCTTGTTCCCCATTCAACAATTGCCCCAGTTAAATCAGGCTCAACGGATTGATCTGGCGAAGATCATCAAACAACTGACCACTCGGTATGACAACCTGTTCGAGTGCTCTTTTCCCTATTCCATGGGTTGGCACGGCGCGCCATTCACGGCGGGTGATTACTCGGCCTGGCAGCTTCATGGACATTTTTTACCGCCACTGCTGCGCTCGGCGTCGGTGAAAAAATTCATGGTGGGCTATGAAATGTTGGCAGAAGCACAACGTGATCTTACGCCCGAGCAGGCGGCCGCGAGTTTACGGGCCCAGAGCGATCGCCATTATCGTAATGAGGGACGCGTATGAAATCCTTGGCCGCAATCACTGAACGGCGTTTTGAGGGCGAGTTTGGTTATCCGTCGACCCTGGTGGTTCAAGCGCCCGGGCGGGTTAATTTGATTGGCGAGCACACCGACTACAATGGCGGCTTCGTTCTGCCCTGTGGCATCAACTATTACACCGTCGTTAGCGCTGCGGCGCGGACCGACAACCGACTGCGTGTCGTCGCCGTAGACTACGACCAAATGGATGAGTTTGATATCCATGAGGCTCAGGTCAGGGACGACGAGCGAGACTGGGTCAACTACGTGCGGGGACTGATAGTCTGTGCGCATGCCCGTGGCTACCGGCTGGCCGGCGCGGATATCGTCGTCACGGGCAATGTCCCCCAGGGAGCGGGTTTAAGTTCTTCGGCGTCATTAGAGATGGCATTGGCGCTAGCGTTGAATAGGCTGTTTGACTGGCAAGCATCAATGCTTGATCTGGCCCTGTTGGGTCAGGCGGCAGAGAATGAATTCGTTGGCTGCCAGTGCGGCATCATGGATCAATATATCTCAGCGATGGCGCAAGAGAATCAGGCGTTGTTGATCGATTGCCAGACTCTAGAAGCTCGACCTGTGGTTTTGCCCGCCGACACGCGAGTCATGATCGTGAATTCGAATGTGCGTCGAGGTCTGGTGGATAGTGAATATAACAGTCGTCGTTTGCAGTGTGAGGCGGCGGCTGAGCAGTTAGGTGTGAAGGTGCTGCGGGATGTCAGTGTTGAGACCTTTGAGGCCCGAGCGGCTGAGCTTGAGCCGCTGGTGCGCCGGCGAGCACGGCATGTGGTGACTGAAAATGCGCGTGTGCTGCTGGCAGAGACGGCTCTCAATAGCGGTGATTTAACTACCATGGCGCGCTTGATGGCCGAATCCCATGCGTCCATGCGTGATGACTTTGAAATCACCGTCGCGCCCATCGACCTGCTGGTGACGCTGATCAAAGGTGAAATCGGTGAAGCCGGCGGCGTGCGCATGACAGGCGGCGGCTTTGGTGGTTGTGTCGTTGCATTGGTGCCCGAGCACCTAGTGGCGGCAGTTGTTGCTCGAGTGGATCAAGACTACGCTGCAGCGACCGGGCTGCAGGCGGATATCCATATTTGCCAGGCCGTTGCAGGTGCCGGACTGGTCACCCATAGGAATTGAACCCTGAATTCAGGAATTTCCTAGGCGCTGTATTCTCGAGTAAACCGATGCAGGCGATTGTAGCGAATCATGGATTGTATTTCGTTCACATACAGCACGCCCCGCTCTGAATAGCGCAACAGGCCCGTGGCTAATTGCTCACCGCCAAAGGGTTGATTGTTATTGCGAGCAACGGCCCGAATCTGACGCAACGTGCTATAAGCATTATGACTGTTGATTGTCCGGATGTAGTAGCGCACGCCTTCCTTCACCGTATCGAACATGGCGACTTCGTGATGGCGGCCGGCGTCGCGGTTTGCCGGCGTCATGCCGCAGCCTCGGTTGAAACACCAGATGCCAAAGAAATTATTGCCCTCTCGAGCAAATCGAGAAGATCCCCAGCCAGACTCTTTGGCAGCTTGGGCGATCACCAAGGACGCCGGCACGACGTCGACTCGCAATAGCAGTTTTTCAACGTGTTCTTCAAGGGCTCCCGGCCCATCCCCGACAGCCGCCATATTATAGCGCTTGCCCAAGCGGCGTAGCGCCGCGGCTTCGTTGTGAATAGCCGCGGCTTCGTTGTGAATAGCCGCGGCTGCAGCGTCGGTCAATGTGGGATTTAAAGACGCCATCTGATCTGCGTCCTTCAGACTCATGCCCTGCGTGAGTCTTGCCTGAAGATTCAACAGCCATTGTCGCTCGCGGGCGATTTCCTGATTGGCCTGGTCGATTTGCGGCAATAAATACGCATAAAATGCGTGCTTCTTTGCCTGAATGTCGCCGTCGCGGTTAAAGTCGGGCGGCACATAATCGCTGGCGCTGCCGAGCATGACGGGTCTTGGATGATAAGGGGCGACCGGCAGAATGACTGTGGGCGTTACATTCAACAAGGGTGCTTGGCTAGTCTGTGCTGGCGGTGGGCTTTTGGTGGCGGGCAAAATACCGAAAACAATATTGGCAATACAAATGGCCAGACAAACAAAGATCGTTATGGGTGACATCAATAACTCCCCTTAAGATTCGCTGCAGTGTAGACAAAAAGTGAAGATATCTCCATCATTCTTTGGGGATCACTATTGATAAGTCAAAAACAAAGTAAAAAACTCAACAAATACAACTTGATAGTATGATCGACAATAATCTCCAATACTGTAGAAATCTCCATTAGTAGTGCGGCAGGCTTTTGAATTGAGGGTGTCCGGTCACGACAGGCGGTGCACCAGATCGAGGCTTGGGTTATTCTGGCAGCCGCAGTAATTCACAGTCTTGAAGGAGCAGAGCATGGGCAAGTTGGTCGGCAGAACAGCGATGATTACCGGTGGCAGTCGAGGAATTGGGCGGGCAATCGCCTTACGGTTGGCCGCAGAAGGCGCTAATGTGGCGATTAATTATGCCTCGAGTCAGGCCGCTGCCGAGGAAGTGGCAAATCTCGTTCGTGAGCTGGGTGGCAAAGCTGCCATTTACCAGGCGGATGTGGCCGATCAGGGTGCCTGCGAACAGATGTGTGCGGCAGCCATTGAGACCTTTGGTCAGATCGATATTCTCGTCAACAATGCGGGTATCGGCTCATCGGCCGTGAACCGGCCGACGGTGGTAGAGGCCAGTATCGAACAGTGGCAATTACTGCTTGGCGCCAATCTCTGGGGTCCCATCTATATGTCTCGAGCCTTGATTCCCCATATGCGGGGTGCCGGGCGGGGTGACATTATTATGATCTCCTCCATCGCGGCGCAGAGCATGGGTGCCCAGATGGGCTTATACAGTGTCGGCAAGGCCGGTATGGAAGCGCTGGCGCACACGTTGGCCAAGGAAGAAAAGGCCCATGGCATCCGGGTTAATATCGTTGCCCCGGGACTAGTAGATACGGACATGGGGCGTAAGTTGGTCAGTCTGTTACCGGGTCCTGACGATATGCGGCAGCTGGATGCCAATATGCCATTTGGTTTTGTTTGCACGCCGGAGGATATAGCCGCGACTGTGGCGCACCTGTGTTCCGACGACGGGCGCTATATCACCGACCAGAGAATTACTATCAGTGGTGGTGCTTGAGCGGCAGCCACAGCATAACTTGATGCATCTCAGCCATTAGTCAGGTACGCAATTATGAAGCTATATCATTGTAAGGATGCGCGTTCACTACGCGCTTTATGGACCCTTGAGGAAATGGGGTTGGATTATGAATTGGTGAATATGGAATTTCCGCCACGGTTTACCCAGCCCGGTTATCTCGATATCAACCCTATGGGTACAGTGCCCACGTTGGTAGACGGTACTGTCACCCTTACAGAGTCGTCAGCCATGTGCCAGTACCTGGCGGAGAAATATGGTCCCACTGAGCTCGGCCTTGATGTGTCTGACCCTCAGTATGGTGAGTATCTCAACTGGCTATATCGCAGTGATGCGACTTTGACGTTCCCTCAGACTCTCGTGTTGCGCTATACCCGTCTGGAGCCGGAAGAGCGCCGTGTACCGCAAGTGGTTGCAGACTACACGCAGTGGTACTACTCGCGGTTGCGATCGGTAGAGATGGCGCTCGAGGGTCGCGACTATCTGCTCGGTGATCGCTTTACGGTTGCGGATATCGCCGTCGGCTATGCGGTATTTCTCGGTGTTTCTCTGGGCCTTGATGAAAAATATAAACCCAATACGAAAGCCTATCTGGCTCGTCTGATGGCGCGACCAGCCTTTCAGCGTGCCCGCGCGAAATAAGGAGAACAAAGATGGCTTACTCGACCCTGCAATATGATATCGAGGATCACATTTTGACCCTCACCCTGAATCGGCCCGAGGTCCTGAATGCCTTTAGCGTTACCATGGCCGAAGAGCTGGTGCAGGCTTTCAATGCCGCCAGTGAAGATGACGCAGTACGGGCCATCGTGGTCACTGGTGCTGGCCGGGCTTTCTGTGCCGGTATGGATTTACAACCAGGCGACAACGTTTTTGGCCTGGACGAGAGCCAGCGTCCCGATTTGGATGGTGCCGGTGTCGTGCGGGATACCGGTGGGGTTGTGACTCTGGCCATGTATAACTGCAAGAAGCCGATTATCGGCGCGATTAACGGTGTGGGGGTGGGCATTGGCGCCACCATGACCTTGGCCATGGACATTCGACTGGCATCAGATAAGGCACGTTTCGGTTTTGTCTTCTCGAAACTCGGTGTCGTGAATGAAGCCTGTTCCAGCTGGTTTCTGCCGAAAATTGTCGGCATGTCGCAGGCGTTGGACTGGCTGTATTCCGGTGAAATATTTGATGCGGCTGAGGCGCTGCGGGGCGGATTAGTGCGAGCCGTCTATGCCCCGGAAGATCTGCTGAATGAGGCCCGCAAGTTAGCCCATCGGTATGTTGACTCCACTTCGGCAGTATCCATCGCCTTGATCCGTCAGAGCTTGTATCGAGAGTCGAGTCAGCCCCATCCCATGGCAGCCCATCGGCAGGAAAGTCTGAATATGTTTTATACCAGCATGGCTGACGGTAAGGAGGGCGTGACCGCGTTTCTGGAAAAGCGCCCGCCGGTACTGAGTGCTCGAGTGTCGACAGATATGCCGCCTACATTTCCCTGGTGGGAAGAGCCAACGCTCTGATCGAGGGCGCTGAATCGGACCACTCGCTGGGAGCCTGCAGGCAAGCTGTGCTATCCATTCGCGCTATCCATTCGCGCTATCCATTCCCCCTATACCGGAAGCATCAGCCCTTGAATCATTCTGGGGTCAGATGAACGACTGGCGTAGACTGCGCGCCTGATCAATGCGAGGGCAGATATGTGACAGTAGCAGAGAATATTCCATCCTGGTTTTCGAAAAGCCTGGCAGTGGTCCCGGAAAGCAAAACAATCGATGTTAATGGCGTTGCGATTCATTCATTGCGCTGGGGCACAGATACTTCAAAGCCCGGGGTGATCTTTGTCCATGGTAATGGTGCCCACGCACACTGGTGGTCCTTTATCGCGCCATTTTTCCTTGATCATTATCGTGCCATCGCCATTGATCTGGCGGGTGCCGGCGATAGCGGTGCTTCAGACGGTTACACGCCAGAAGCTTTCGCTGCACAGATTAATGCGGTTGCCGACGATGCGGGGTTCGGTGCCGATACGATTATCGTCGGTCATAGCTTTGGCGGCTATATCACCCTGAAAACCGGCTTGCTCTATAGTCAGCGTCTGGGGGGTATTGTGCTCGTGGATTCGGCGGTACGCCCGCCAGATTTCCAGTGGGAGCGAGACCCGAAGAGCTCGCCGCTGAAGCGCAAACGTATCTACCCAGACTTCGAGTCGGCCCTCGCCAGATTTCGCCTGATGCCCCCTCAGGGATGTGAGAACGACTATATCCTCGATTATATTGGTCGCCATTCGATCAAGCAGGTTGATGATGGTTGGACCTGGAAGTTCGATGACACGATGTTTAACAAATTCGAGTTCGGCACGGATCTGCATAAAGACTTAGCCCGGCTCCAGTGTCGAGTGGGTGTGATCTACGGTGAGGACAGCTACCTGTTCACTCAGGACATTGCAGACTTTATGTTTAAAGTACTGGATGAATCAGTGCCGTTCGTGGCGATTCCTCAGGCGCAGCATCATTTGTTTTTGGATCAGCCGTTGGCTTTTGTTAGCGCCTTGAGAACCCTGTTGGCAGAGTGGCGGCATTCGAAGCCGAATCGTCATATAGGGACTATCAGCTGATTTCGCCGCCTCTTCGGTGTTTCGCTATGCCATGCACTTGCCGAAATTCATGGCTTTGCGCCCATTACTGGGCGCCATCGAGAAACGCTGAAAAACCACCGGGTTCATAGGGGCCGATGCAGACTTGTTCGAGAACGCCAATGCCCTGACGACTACCATCGGTGGCGCGAACGACCTGCTGAACATGGAGGTTTTCTCGGGCCAGAGGATTGAGGCTGTCAGGATCAAAGCTCTCGCCGCCGAGTTCGAGTTCACCCTTCCACATGCCTTGGCCCCAAGTCGGGTGTGAGTAGCCGAGACCCTTCATTTGAAACTTCAAGATCGGTTCCATGCAAATAGTTCGTGTGGCGCCTTTCAAGTCTTCAAAGTCGAGCTCTGCCGCTGCTGCCAGGCGAGTCCCTGGGTGGTAGGTGACGCGATGGCGGACATAAGCCATGCGTTCAATTTTGCCATCTTCAACAGCGGGCACGTCGGCGGGGGTGGCATACAACGGCGCGATCAACGCTTCCCGGTGCAAGGGCTGACCCTGCATGCCATCAAAGAAAATAGCATGGGAAATATGATCATCCCAGAACAATGGCGCCCAGAGGAAAAATGCGCCGCCCGGGGTTTGTGGTGCACCTCCGGTTTCCGGTTCGCCCACGCCACGGTGACCCCAAGATCGATCTTTGGTGCCGCGACAAACCTTAGGTTCGACTTTAATGCCGCCATCAGGGTGATTGATTTGTCCTTGCCACTCGCCAAATTGGTCGAATCGAGTGGAGTCCAGCACGCGCCGGGGACCTGACCATAGGGTTTGGCGACCTTCTTGAATGGCCGAGGTGCGAGCCGAGAATGTCAAATCGCAGGTGATGCCGCTCGGGTTGCTATCTAACGTGACGCGAGTCTGGCGCATGGGCTCGATGATTTCAATTTTGAAGGGCCCGACCTGCATCTCCGAGCGCTCCAGTGGCGCGCGCCGAGAGCCATAGAAACAGTGCTGGCGTCCCCCTCGTTCCACCACACTGAAGGCGCAGTCGAGAATGCCACGATGCGGGTAGATCGCCATGCCGATGCCAAAATAATAGTCGCCGTCGGCAGAGTAGCCATTGAACCAGGTGCGGTCGTACTGATTACGTTCGCTGCTGGCGGGTTGGGCCAAGGGTTCAGGCGTCTGGTGGATAGGATAGTCGTCAAATTTGTTCAGCATCAGCTGTTCCTCGATTCAAGTGCGATAGATTGTGTCAGCAGTGGCGTGAGGCGGTCGCCGCTATTCACGAAAGTCAGATAACCAAAGCCAGATAATGGGAGCGATGGTGCCTGAAAGTCAAATCCTACACTAAATTGCGCTGGCCTCATTGGCGAACCAGTGTTAGCTTCGATAAATCATTTATGTCGTCATCGGAGAAGTCATGTCTGGAAATCGTATGTTGAACAAGGTCGCGGTGATCACAGGTGGCACCAGTGGTATTGGTTATGCTTGCGCCTGTCGGTTCGCAGCAGAAGGTGCAAAGCTGGTGCTGGCGGATTTATTTGCAGATAAGGGTGCAGAGTCTGTCGCCAGCTTACAGGCAGAGTATGGTGCTGATGTGATCTTTGTGCAGACCGATGTGACCTCGGAGGCCGCCACGGAGGCCTTGGGTGCCGCCACGCTGGCCAAATTTGGTCGAGTTGATGCGGTGATTGCCGCGGCCGGTATTGCCAGCGGCAGTGCCACCGACGAGGCGCAAGCCGACGCTGATGTGGACCCTGAGGCGGGTCATGTGATCAATAAGCCGTTGGAAAACTGGCTGAAAGTGCTAGAGGTCAATCTCACCGGGGTGATGCTGACGAACAAGGTGATGGCGAGGCTGATGATTGAAGGCGGCGTCAAAGGCACGATCGTCAATATAGCGTCGGTCGCGGCTCGCCGGCCTTTGGTGGGCGCGGCAGACTATTGTGTCTCAAAGGCGGGTGTTGAGATGTTGACCAAGGTGCTCAGTCTGGAGCTGATGCCTCATGAGATTCGCGTTAATTCCATTGGGCCGGGCTTTGTGGAGACACCCATGACGGCTAATCTTCGAAGTGAAAACGAAGGCAATATGATGGCCATGGGCATGACTCCGATGGCCCGCTACGGCAAGCCAGTAGAGATCGCCAACACAGCACTATTTCTGTCGACCGATGAGTCTTCCTATTATGCAGGTCAGATCCTGTTTCCGGCTGGTGGTATGTTTACCAGCTAGGGTCGGCGACTCGGGGTCGGTAAACATCGACCCCTTAAGGCTATTCATGGGACAATGCGCGCACTTCAATAGTGATGCAGTGTATGAGCGATAGAGATGAAATTTTGGTGCTGACCACCGGCGGTACCTTCGATAAAATTTACTTTGACGCGATGAGCAGCTTTGAAGTCGGACATCCCGTAGTCAGCGATCTGCTTGAGCAAGCGGTGGTCAAGAAAGCCTACCGGGTCGTCGAGATCCTGCGCAAAGACAGTCTGGAATTGACCGACACGGACCGACAGACGATTCGTGCGGCGGTTCTGGCAGCGCCCAATGCCTTGATCGTCATCACCCATGGTACTGACACCATGACTGACACGGGTCGTGTGCTGGCAGATATACCTGATAAAACCATTGTTCTCACTGGTGCGCTGTCGCCGGCCCGCTTTGCGGAAACAGACGCCATGTTCAATTTGGGCATGGCGTTCGCCACGGTTCAGACCAGTGCGCCAGGAGTCTACATCACCATGAATGGCACGGTCTTTGATGCCACTCGCGTGCATAAGGATCGAAGCCGGAATGCGTTTATTGCTGATTGACAGCCTCATCAGGTAGGCTGTCAGCCAGATCCAACGAAGAGAATTCAGTATGGCGAATAACTGGCACGGCCTTGCCTTTAACCAGGTGCCGCACTCGGCGAATGAGATTCACGGCGACAAGGTCGCCAAAGACTATGGCTTCAAGGGGGGGCTGGTGCCGGGCGTGACCGTCTCAGCCTACCTGTGCCATCCAGCCGTCGAGCAGTGGGGAGTGGCCTGGCTCAAGGGCGGTGCCGCAGACATCAAGGTGGTCTCGCCACTGTACGATGGAGAGTCCTTCGTCATCGATATACTTGAGTCCAATGCGGAGCGCTATTCTGCGCGCCTGCTTCGACCCGATGGCACTGTCAGTGCAACCGCAGAGGTCAGCCTGCCCGCAGTGGGGCCTGCAGTGCCCCAACGGCGTGGTGATGTGGTTGCCGATCGCGATAGCCCGGCGCCGCAAGCGACTCTCGAGAATATGCAGCGTTTGATGCAGGACGGCTGCCAAGCTGTGCGCTTTCGCTGGACCGCAGAACACGAGATGCACACCTATCTCAAAGACGAATCACAGTTGCCTGAATTGCTTCAGATAAATGCAGGTGGACTGGCGAATACGTCATTCGTGCTGGGTTGTTCTAACTGGATTTTGGCGCGTAACGCTTATATGAACCCCTGGGTGCATATGGCCACTCAATCGCAGAACTATGGGTCGATACCCCTGAACACTGAGCTGGTGGCTGAGATGGTTATCACCGACCTGTTCAATAAGAAAGGTCACGAATTCGTTGATGCTCAAGTGGCCTTGTATGATCGTGACAATGACACCTGTTATGCCAGTATCGACCTGCGCGCAATCTATCGGTTGCGGGGACTCTAAATGGAGACGGCCGAATGAATCATACGCTAAAGGTTGGAGTCTTGGGTGGCGGCAGTTGGGGAACCACGGTGGCAGCGTTGGTTGCCCGCAATGCGTCCACTCATCTTTGGGCGCGAGATCCTGAAACAGTGCTTGAAATCAATGCCCAGCATACTAACGAGCGTTATCTTCCCGGCGCTAAAATTCCCGTCAAAGTGATCGCGACTAACGATATTGAAGCGGCAGTCGCACCGATGGATGTGATCGTGATGGGCGTGCCGTCACAGAATTTTCGCGCTGTGCTGGAAGAGGTTAAGCAGTATATTCGTCCGTGGGTGCCGGTGATCAGCTTGACCAAGGGGCTTGAGCTCAGTACGGGCATGCGCATGACCGAGATTATCAATGCAGTGTTGCCAGGTCATCCGGCCGGCGTTCTCACGGGTCCGAATCTGGCGCGTGAAATTATGTCTGGCTATGCTGCTGCTAGCGTCATAGCCATGACTGACCAGATCATCATGAAAGAAGTGCAGAAGGTTTTTCATTGTGGTCTGTTTCGAGTCTATACCAATCACGATGTCATCGGTTGTGAGGTGGGTGGGGTGTTGAAGAATATCATCGCCATTGCCGCGGGGATGGGTGACGGCCAGGGCGCCGGGGAGAATACACGGTCCGCGGTCATTACCCGTGGCCTGGCTGAAATTACCCGTTTAGGCGTCGCCATGGGGGGTGAAGCTCAAACCTTCGCGGGCCTGACGGGCATGGGTGACTTGGTCGCAACTTGTACCAGTCCGCAAAGTCGGAATCGCTCCGTTGGCTTTGAGTTGGGTCAGGGTAGAAGTATTGAAGAGATCACCAACAAGATGTTTATGGTTGCCGAGGGCGTCAAGAGCGCCCCGGCGGTGATTGAGTTGGCAGATCGATATGGAGTTGAGATGCCCATTGCCCGTGAGGTTTATGAGGTGCTACGGGGTGAGAGCAATGCGAATACCGCCTTTCGCGGTCTGTTAAGGGCAGATATCGGCGCAGAATCAGAGCCGGGTTAGGTTTTTACGCGCTAGGGCGCGGCTTTGTCGATGGCGGATTCACCCCAACCCACGAGTTCGTCGTCAATAAATACCAAAGGTGTGGTCTCATCCCGGCGGGTCATGCCGTCGCTGGTGACGTGCCGGGTTCGGTAGAACCACACTTTATAGGCATTCCCATCTCGCTGGAAGGATTCAACAATGTCCGGAGTACCAAACTCAGACTCAATGCTGCCGAGGGACCTGCCCAGTTCAAGCTGCTTGATGCGTTTTACATTGCTCTGTTGTATCGATTTCCAATTGCTGTGATCAGATTCCTTGTCATCACCATTGATCTTGATAACACAACCGCCAAGGGGCAGCATCATAGTGGCAACGAGAAGTAGAATGTGGGCTGATTTCATTTGCGCGTTTCCGTGAGTGAATGTTGACTGGGTCAGTGGCGTTTCGAGTGACTCCTAATGACTATACAAAAACCATGCCGGAAATTAATAGCGATATAAAACAAGGGGATAATGATTTTCGTCGCGGACTGGGCGTCTAAAAATAGTCAATTTCGCCAGTCTTTTGTCGACTTTTACAAACTTGCTGCTGCGGAGGTCCCCACGTGACGACTGACGACCATGGCGTCGAGTCGGTGCCTAGGGTAACCTTTACGGAAACCCCAATGAACCTACCTTTATGTTTTTTTCTTTTGCAAAATTTTCTAACCTGGCGACGTTTCTGCCGCAAGTCCGGCGAAGTGGCTTGCGATTACCAATACTGATGTTGGGGTTGACGGCATTTGCGCAGGCAGAGGAAGTTCAATTGCCTAGAGTCATGGCTTGGACCGCGTACAATTTGGGGACAACGGGTTATAACCAGGCGGTGGCCATTGGCAAAGTCTTGAAAGACCAGCATGGCGTGACGCTGCGGGTGATTCCCGGTAAAAATGACATTTCTCGGTTGCTGCCTCTGAAGTCTGGTCGAGTGCAATTTTCTGCCAATGGCGTCGCCACTTACTTGGCGCAGGAAGGTGTATTTCAATTTGCGGATGCTGACTGGGGACCGCAGCCAGTGCGCGTGCTGATGATGTCTAATGGCCTGAGTAACCAATCTGTGGCTGTTTCCGCTGATTCCGGCATTACCCAGTGGTCTCAGCTCAAGGGCAAACGCATTCCCTGGGTGCGCGGCGCCCCAGCACTGAACCTTTCCATGGAGGCTCTCATGGCCTGTGGCGGTGTCGGCTGGGATGATGTGATCCGGGTGGACTATCCCGGGTACAGCGCCATGTGGAATGGGATCGTTGATGGTCAAATCGATGCAGCCTATGCCACTACCGTATCAGGCCCAACGCGCAAGCTCGAGGCATCCCCGCAAGGCATATACTGGCCCAAGGTGCCTCATGATGATGCGGCTTGTTGGCAGCGCCTATTGGCTAAGGCGCCGTATTTTTCCAAGCATGTTGCCACCCGTGGAACAGGCATTACTGTCGCCAGTCCGCATGAAGGCGCGACGTATCCTTACCCAATCTTGATCTCCATGGCCGATCAGGATGAAGCGCTTGCCTATAATCTTGTTAAGGCCATTGATCTGGGATATCCCGAGTTCAAGGATGCGGATCCGGGCGCCATTGGTTGGGCACTCGCCTCGCAGCAGTTTGACTGGGTGGTACCCTGGCATGCTGGAGCCGTTCGGTATTACCAATCTGTGGGCGTCTGGACTGACGCGATGAATGATCACAATGAGCGCCTGATTCAGCGCCAGGAAGTCTTACAGCAAGCATGGCGTGAAGCCTTGAGTCTGGGTACAGATGACGAAGAGAAGTTTGAGCAGGCCTGGTTAAACTTGCGTACTCAACGTTTGCAGGCCGCCGGCTTTGATCCGGTGTGGCATGACCAGGCGGGTCAAGAATGAAACAGGTCCGTCCACTGACGGGCTATCTGGGAACCCTGGTTGCTGTGGTCTGTGTGCTGGCAGCGGCCCTGGCTCTGGACAATGTGCGGGCCTTTGGAGCACCATTGTTGAGTGGTCTGATAACGGTAGAAACCCACTATTACTACGCCCTGATGGCCTTGCTGCTGCCGCCGGCATTTTTACTTTATCGATCTAACCCTCGGTTTGACCTGATTGGCCTTGATCTCCTGCTGGGACTGTTGGCATTTAGCATTTGCGTTTGGTTGTACCTGAATGCCGAGACCATGCTCGATGAAGGCTGGGAGTTTGGCGCCCCTGACTTAGGTAACAGCCTGAGTATCATCTTATGGGTCTTGGTCCTCGAGGCCGTTCGGCGAATCGCCGGCGTCTCGTTGTTTATTCTGGTGTTAGTGTTTTCCTTGTATCCCGTAGTCGCAGACCTGATGCCCGAGGCAGTGCAGGGCATGGCGACGTCTTTGGCCGACACCGCGGCCTATCATGTGATGAGTAGTGAGAGTTTGGTTGGCTTGCCATTTCGTGCTTTCGCCAGTTTAGTGATTGGCTTTCTGGTTTTCGGCGTGGCGTTGCAGCACACCGGTGGTGGTGACTTTTTTATCAAGCTGGCATTCGCCATGCTGGGCCGAGTGCGAGGCGGACCCGCCAAAGTCGCGATTGTCGCCAGCGGCTTGATGGGTTCCCTAAGTGGCAGCGTCATTACGAACGTGCTCACCACTGGTCAGTTGACTATCCCCGCCATGAAAAAAAGCGGCATCGATAAGGAAACAGCCGCCGCCATTGAGGCCTGTGCGTCTACCGGCGGTGTTCTATTGCCACCGATTATGGGCTCGACGGCCTTTGTTATGGCAACGTTTTTAGAAATGCCCTACTACCAAGTCGCGCTAGCGGCGGCGATCCCCGCGTTGTTGTATTTCAGTGCCTTGTTTCTGCAGATCGATGCCTATGCGGCCAAATATAAACTCGCAGGTGTAGTAGATCTAGATATACCACGGGTCGCCGATACTCTGAAGGCTGGTTGGTACTACCTTGGAGCCTTTATGGTATTAATTTTTCTGCTATTAGTGATGCAGCGCGAGGCCTTGGCCCCTTGGTTGGCCACCGCTTGCCTGATCGTCTTGAACCAGTTTTCGAGGCAGCATCGCTGGCAGTTGACGGATGCTCTGGCGTTTTTGCGTGCCAGTGGCGTCTTGCTAATCGAACTTCTGGTGATCCTCAGCGGTGTCGGCTTGATCGTCGGTGCACTGTCTATGACCGGCTTGTCGGGCACCCTGGTAAATGAGTTGTTGTTTCTAGCCGGTGGTTCCTTAGCCGTTTTGTTGCTGATGGGTGCGGCCACCAGTTTCGTTTTAGGTATCGGCATGACAGTGACGGCGGCGTATATTTTTCTCGCCATCATTCTTGCTCCGGCATTGATCAAGGGCGGTTTGGATCCGTTGGCTGTTCATCTATTTATCTTATATTGGGGTATGTTGTCGTTTATTACGCCGCCGGTGGCATTAGGTGCCTTTGCCGCAGCTTCAATCGCTGGCGCCAGGCCCATGTTGACCGGTCTACGTGCTATGGGGCTGGGTGCCAGCACCTATTTCATTCCATTCTTCTTTGTCCTTGAGCCAGCCCTGATTCTTCAGGGTACCTGGCAGGTCACGGTGATTCAGGTGATCCAGGTCATGCTAGGTATTACTTTGATAGCGGGTGCCATGCAAGGGTATCTACTGGCCTTGGGGCCGCTCTCGGAAAACTGGCTGGTGCGCTTGATGTTGGGTTTGGGAGGTCTGTTGATTGCTTTGCCCGGTCTCGGTTCGGTGGGTATTAATTTGGATGATTCAACCCTTGGGCTTATGGGGTTTTTGCTGGCCTGCGTGAGTATCACCGTCAGCGAATTACTGGTTCGTCGTCGAGGGCTAGCCGTTGGCTAGTACGGTTGGAGGCTGTCGATAATAAAAGCAGCTCAGGGCTGTTTATAAAAAAGCGGCTCAGGGCTGTTTATAACAGCGGCTCAGGGCTGTTGATAGGACTCATTGCCAGCAATGTGAGGAAAGTATCGAGTATCTGGCGTGATGTGTTTTACCTGTGGGTGAATCGTGTTGTAATCAGCGCCTTGATCCAATCCAGTGAAGGAAAGTCATGCTCGAACGATTCAAGGCTATGGGTGTTTTGCGTAATTTAATGCACTTGCTGGCCATTATTTTTATTTTGATCCTGCCGTTTGCTGAGCCCCAGTGGCACCCTGAGGGCGGCTGGGAGTTGTTGATGGGTGCGATGATCCCTGCCACCGCGCCAATTATCTTTATTGTGATGATGTTTGACCTGTTGATGCTCAAGGTCATGCGTTCCGGTGCTGATGAGACCCGGCTCGAGATCGAAGGCCTGATCACTCGTACCCATCTTGTTACGGGCGGGCTCTTGTTGCTGATGTGGGCGCTGTCGTTTAGTGGCATCCTGTTTGGCTAGGTTCCGGTTGCTAAATGCCCATTGCTAAGCACCCATTGCTAAGTGGGCCAAATCGGGCCTGTGCATTGAGTATGCGTGGAAGCAAACCTGTTTCAGTATGACAAACCAATGGTTAACGAATGAGTAATGTGAGGCGACGACCAGCGTGACGCAGAGTAACGGTCCATTACATGGGTTTCGAGTACTCGATTTGTCGCGGGTGGTGTCCGGTCCCATGGCGGCGGTGGTGCTTGCGGATCAGGGTGCTGATGTGATCAAGGTTGAAGCTCCAGGCTGGGGTGATGGCATTCGCTATCTGGGCGCGAATCGCAATGGTCTGAGCGCCATCTTCGCCATGATTAATCGCAATAAACGCTCACTGGCTGTGAACCTGAAACATCCAGAAGGTGCAGCGCTGATTCGAATCCTTGCGCAGACTGCCGACGTTGTGTTGCAAAACTATCGGCCCGGAAAGATCGAAAAACTGGGCCTGGGGTACGACGATCTAAAGAGCCTCAATCCAGAACTGATCTATTGCTCCATTAACGGTATGGGCGAAGTTGGGCCCTATGCGGATCAGAAGGTCTATGATTATGTTATCCAGGGCATGACTGGTGCCACTGATGCCCAGGCAGAACAAGGTGCTCCGCCGGCCATGGTGCGCAGCATTATCTACGACAAGGTCACCGCCCTGACGGCGGCGCAAAGCATTACAGCGGCTCTGTTGGCGCGGGAACGGGGTGCTGGTGGTCAACATATCCGACTTTCCATGCTCGATACAGGCCTGTATTTCAATTGGCCAGACCTGATGTGGAATTACAGTTTTTTGGGCGAAAATGTTGAGTATGCAGGTGACTTGGCGGATAACTACGAGGTCAATCAGACCGCTGATGGCGCGGTAGTGTCACATAATCTGGGGGCTGATACGTCGCCGTATACCACAGATCAGTTGATTGATATTCTGGCGCAGAATGATATCCCCGTTGGCCGAGCCAACAAGCGCAGTGAGGTGAGTTCAGATCCGCAGGTGATGGCCGGTGGAATGCTCGAGGTCAGTGAGCATCCCCGTGGCGGCACCATGCAACAACCCAAAGCGCCAGCGCGGTTCAGCAAAACACCCTATGCGCTCCGTCATCATTCACCAGAGGTGGGTCAGCATACGGTGGAGATCCTTTCTGAGCTTGGCCTGTCTATCGAGGATATGCAGGCCCTGGCTCGAGAAGGGGTGATTGCCTAGGCGCTCACCCACGATGGGCTAGCGTGGCCCCTGACCGTCATCAACCTTGATGATGGTACCGGTCACACAATCTGATGAGGGTGACACCAAATAGAGCAAGGTGCTGTCCATCTGCGCTGGTTGACCAATACGTTTGCGTGGAAAGTGCTCGCTGATATCGCCCATGCGTTCCAACATGCCATCGAGCATCTCTGATGAAAAAGCGCCCGGGGCAATGCAATTGACGTTGATGTTAAATCGCGCCCATTCCACTGCTAGTGCCTCGGTCATTCGAGCGATACCCGCTTTGGTGATGGAATATAAAGCCGCGCCACCGCCACTGTAATGAAACGCCGCCACTGAGGAGATGTTCACCATGCGTCCTGGCTTGCCGCTGGCAATTAAGCGTCTCGCAATTTCACAACTCATAACATAAGGGCCGCGCAGGTTGGTATCAAACACATCATCAATCAATTGGTTCGACATCTTGTGAGCCCGCTGGGCATCGGGAATGCCCGCGTTGTTCACCAGTATGGTGATGGTGCCAAGGGCAGCTTCGGCGGCAGATACTGCCGCGACAATACTCTCCGAGTCAGTCATGTCCAAGCGCACAGGAAAGGCCTTGCCACCTTGTGAGTTAATCTCGTCAGCGAGTTCACGCAAGCGATCTTCCCGTCGACCAGTGACGGCGACACTGGCGCCGCAGGCCGCCAGCACTTGGGCAAATCGCTTACCCAAGCCAGAGGTCGTGCCGGTGACTAGGGCGACCTGGCCAGTGAGGTCAGTGGTGAAGTTTGGTAATGCGAAGTCGGTCATGCTGTCATTCCTCTTATTTTAAAAAAAGCTGCGGTTCATTGCCGATACGGCAGGGGCTTGGCTATTCAGGTCGATCGCTGTATTGCAGTTCCAGGGCCTTCCCTAGTAAACCCTCAATGGGCGAGTGACCCAGGTTAATGGCTGCGGCATGCTGCTGCGCAGCGGCCAGATCCAGGCCTTGATGTTTTACCAGAAAGGCGGTCCACAGGTAACTGACCCGTCGGCCGCTGCGACAATGGAGAAACACCTCTCCCTCGTATCTGTCATACAGATCAATAAACTGTTGTACTGCCGCCGGCGAGAAGCTCGCATCATCAGACAAAGGGATCGTGTAAAATGCCAGCCCGGCCTCCCGTGCCTGCTCGGCCTCGTCAAAGCCGAGTTTAGCAACCTCTTTGTCCGTTCGCAGCGATATTACGGCGCGTACACCCGCTTGCTTGATGCGCTGCAGGCCTTTGATCGAGGGCTGGCCACCCAAAAGAGTTGAGCCGCTTTGGGCCAAAACCTGCTCAAAACCAGCGGGGTCCAGTTTGACCGGCACCTCAATAGCACCGACACCGCAGCTAATGAGACAGAGAAACAGCAGGCTGTTGCTAAAGGGTCGCATAGATGATTCCTTAATAGGCGCATGGGTATGCAGAAGATTGTAACCCAGGAAATTGCCGATGCAGACAACCTTTAGTAACTATCCAAATTTGAAGGCGGCACGGTATTGGCAGGATATTGACGGAGTAATGTGCCATAACAGGCTCAAAACTTCGTTTCTGCTCCTCCATACAAGCCAGATGGCGGCTTTAGGCGTATAATCTGTAAATCTCAACTTCTGGAGCGAACCCATGTTTTCTTTTCTGAAAGCCGATCCTCTGAAAAAGCTCAACAAAGCCTATCAGAAGAAATTGGGCGAAGCCCTGCAGGCCCAGCGTAACGGCAATATTCGGGGTTACTCATTATTAACCGAAGAGGCCGAAGCCATCTGGTTAGAAATTCAGGCGCTGACACCGAAGGACTGAGGGGTTCTCGCGGGTGCAGCGCCATGGGCTGGCTATTGATCTTCCGGTACGCCCAGTGGAGTAGAGTCGTGAACCTGTTGCAGGTCGATCACAATTCGGGCGTCGGCTGAAAGACGGTACGTGACACGTACCCGCATACCGGGTTCCAGCAGTTCGTAAGCGCCAAAATCAGAGCCGTAAAGCCGAATCTTCGGCAGGTCGTAACCCAGCACACCGCTGAAAGCATAGCGGTAGCCGCTCATGATGGCGGTTTTTGTTGCATAGTCCATCGTGTGAATTTCCGCAATCCGGGTCTGCGTATAGGGGCTGGCTTCGACCTCGGCCGTCGCGGTATTGCACAGGCTCAAGGCGACGAGGATGAGGCCGGCAAGAACGGTTAGGTTCATTGGTATTAACTCCTCAAGTGTTCTAATCAGTTGTCAGCTGAGACCAGGATATTCGGCCGGTATGGTCGCTAGTACTGGTGTCCGTGAGCGTGATATTGAGTGATTGGTTGCTTAATTGAGTGACCAGCGAGTCGCCAAAGAATGTCGAGTCTGTGGGGACAGAGCCTTCAAAATAGGTTGATGCCACCAAGTCGCCAGAGGTGGTTTTATCGTCAGCATCGATCGTTGAGTCGCCATTGATATCAAAAATGCCATCCCGGGTAATACAGAACGTGGAACCCGTGTCAGGGCAAAATGCATTGGAAGCTCCACCAGCTTTGACACTGCAGCTGAGTACGGGTTTTGGTATGACGCTATTGATAAACACAATGCCACCGCGAAGTTGGATATTTCTGATGGCGCGTTCGCCGGGAAACTCCGCTTGATTGACGCCGTCAATCTCGACGGGAACTGCTGCCGGGTTATCGAAGTTCAAGTACCAGCCAAACTTTGAGTTGTAGTCCACTGGATTTCTCGAGAGTACGCGCCCATCGCCCACATTAGCATCCCCGCTGAATGCCGTATAAGTCTGTTCTACCAGGGTGTCTTGAGTCACCTTGGTCGTGCCTAACCTGTCCCAGATGCCGTAAATACTTTGGATGTCCTTGTTGGTGTCGTCGCCTTCATAGATATAGCTGCCGGTACCGAATATGACGATATAGCCACCACATAAATTCGATGAGAGCACTTCGTTTGCATCAAAGGCACCGCAATCGACGCCGGTTTGAATGGTTGGGTGCGCGATCACCAGCGGTTGGGTCGTGATGGGTTGCGCTAAAGTGATGCCGTCAGCATCGGTATAGCTGGCGCTGTAGAGTAGCGTCGAATCCCATTTAGCGGGATCAGGATTACGTAGATCGAACCGGAATAAATTGCCGAAGCGGTCGCCGGCATAGGCGATGTCGAGGGTACCATTACCGTCAAGGTCAATTCCTCGCGGCACGCCCAAGCCATTCGCAATCCCCGTTGAGGAACGTCCTGCGGCTGTAATTTTGACAAAGTCAAAGCTGTCCCCATCACCATTATCTGTTGCGCAGCCAGATTTTTCCGGGTGGCACCAGGTGCCGTCGGTGCCGCCATCAACAAACACGGCAAACAGTACCGCGTTGCCTGATGTGCTGTCGTAACCATTGCCAAGGACGGCAATCCAACGATTATCCCTGTCGGCTGTGGATGGGCTGAGGTCGGTTTCGCTGACATTGCTCATGGCAATGGTCGGTGTGCTAAAAGTGTAGCCTAAATCACTGATGGGCTGAGACAAGGCATCGACGCTGCGGTCATCGGTATCGCCTGCGGCCAAGGTGTCAGCGTTAGTGTCGATACCGTAGTCAGTGACTGGTGTATCGTCGGCAGGACTAAACTCCCACATAACGACCTTGCTGGCGTTGGCTTCAGTGATGGCTTTGTTGGCATCGTTAGCCCCGGTTGGGTCAGTAATATCCAGTGCAAAATAACCTTTACCGCCGGCGCGATAGCCGCCGATAAGAACGGTTGCCCAGTGTTTTTCTATGTTGCCTGTGTCGCTGCGACGATCACTATCCAGGTAAACGTCATTCACAGCTGCGGCCAAATCCACGCTATAGCGGTGTAGGTAGTTGGTGCTGAGCAATTGTTTTATTCGCTGGCTATAAACGCCAGTAATGACTTCGCCGGGCATATAAGCGAAGTGCTCCTCGCCGGTATTCCCATTAAAACCGTGGAGGAAACCGTCATTCGAGCCAACATACACCATAGGTTCCCGTTCCTTGTCGTCATCTGCAAGCAGATTGGTATAGGAGTCTTGGAAGGCTGCGTAGCTCTTGGCTGCTGTTGTAGGATAGGGCGGTAAGGTTCTTCGAGTCCTGTTTGGTGGACCATAGAATACCGGTGTAGAGCTGACGATATCCCCCAATCGACCCTTAAGCACGGGTCGTTCACGAAGGTTACCAAGGGGACGCTCATTGCTCGCATCACCACGCAGGTAGTTGATGTGTTTAATCATCTGTCGATCAAACAGATCTGGCGAGGGGCTAGCATCGGGATCAAAGATATTATCCCAGTCGAGGACATTCAAAATATCATCTTCAAGGGCTTCGGCCAGCTGTTGGTTATTTTCGACGATATCCCGCGGTCTAAATGCGATACCTCGAGCACCATTGGCGACACTGTTGTCGTAGGTGAGTAGCTCCCGTCGATTGATGCTCGGGTCTGTGGCGGTGGGATCTTTCAAATCGAGCTGCTCGGCAGCGCTCCAAACCTGATCGCCCAGTGAGCCGTCCAGATTGAAACCTTGCGCCACCAGATCACCGGTGTTCTCTCGCACGTTATAAATGGCCCGGTAAAGCAGGGCACCCTGCTGGACTTCTTGTGAATTGAAACTAACAGCGCTGGCTGTACCGATGGCTTGGGAAAATTCTGTGAAAGCGGTTTTCAGGGCGCTTTTAAGTTCCTCTGGGTTGCCTGCATCGAGATAGCTGCCGCGGCCGTTGACTGAAGTATGAACTAGGTCGTTCAGCTTCTCCTCATCAGTGACCGCATCGCCCCAGTCGAAGGCCATCGTATAATCAGTGGGCACATCGGTGGGCGAGAGGCTGCCCTCGACTCCGAAGGCAACGACATAGGTAGACATATGTTGGTGCATGGTTTGGCCCAAGGTTGAGCCGCCGAATGCGCTAGCCGCTGCGCCTGCCAGGTCCTTCTCTGTCGCTGGTACTTCATTGCTCAATGAGGGGTGCAGGTCTCGCTCATAGAAATGCATGGCGATATCCGCCAAGGTGGGTGTCGTTGAGCCAGTGTCTGCATAACGACCGCCATCCCAGGCGCTGTTGTCGTCGCCGTCAGCGTCATCTGTTGATAGCGTGTTCGTATTGCCATTCCAGAAGCCCGCAGTAACCACCAGGGTAAAGTTTTGCTGACAGTTGCCTTCTGGTGCGGGTAGTACCGGGCAGGTTCTACCGCTGGTAATAATGGTTTTGCTGTCTTCACACTCATAATAGCGGCCAGTGCGCTCCAGGCTGTCACGAATAGGCGTCGAGTCTGATGATGCACTGTTACGGTATAGTCTATTGAGCAACTCACCTTTGTTGCCAGTCAGCGCTGATTCATTCATCTCTGTGATATTGATGTTGTCGTTTTTGCCATCGAAGGCCCCAAAGCCGATGCGCATATTTTCTGACGCCGCTAATACACCCCCTAGAGCATTTTTTGCCGTGTAGTGACGCGTGCGGCCAAAGCTGTAGAAGTTAGCGAAGTTTTGTATCTCTTCCTCGTAGGTACAGTTGACGCCGACACAATCGGTTCTGTTTGGCCCTTTGGGGTAAAGACTCGTTGTCGGCTTGATTTCTACTAGCGTGCCCTCGGTACAAGGACCGCCGGCGGCTGTGATGGGTGAAGTGCCGTCAACGACGCCGACGACGTTGTCAGGGCAGTTGATCGCATCATCGATATCAGTCCAAGTGTAATATTTGGCCAGGAAAACGTTGCTATCGCTACCAGGCATATCTCGGCCAACCGTTAAATTAATTTTTTGGCTGTTCTGCGTATAGGGATCAGAGATGGCAGCGGTTGGATCCGAATTTGTAAAATTATCGCCGCGATTATCTAAGCCGACCCAGGGTAAATAGCTGATGCCAGGGTTATAGTAAACCTTGTTGTAGTCCTTGTTGCGCAAGCGCCATAGACCCGCAGTTGGATCCTTTGCTTCACTGACTGCGTAGCTGGGTCTGCCAGTACCATCTTCCGGTAAAAACCAGGTTTTAGTTAGGTTGCCGACGGCGTAGTAGCCCTCACTTTGGTCAGTAAGGATGTCTGATGCCATGGCCTCAGAGTCATCTAGCAAAATGAACACATTAGGCAGAGCGGCTACAGGTAGCTCCAACGGACCTTGTGCGAGCGTGCCGCTATCAACGACATTGCCTGTGTTGACCGCATCTGCGGCTTTTTTAAGGATGCTGACGTAGGCGATGCCAAGTGCGCAGCGCGCCTCAGTTGTGGGTGCCGGTGTGTCACAGACACGGTAAACAAAATGGTCTAGGCCATCATCCGTGACGTTTGTTCCTGCTGTTGGCAGATAAATAAATTCGCCGCTAGTACTATCTGTACCGGTCTCGTCAGTAAATGCCACGGTTGCCAGTAGACTGGTAGTGGATTGTAGTGTCGAGTAATACAACAGTGTGTCGTCTTGATCCCAAGTCTTGGGAAATTCACTGATAAGTTGTCGGTAGTTGGTCGTTGCTGTGTCCGCGGGTGAGGGGATGGGTGACCGGGTAACAATGCGTTTGTCTTGCTCCATGTAATAGTCTACCGGCGTGCTGATCACGCGATGGCAAGGAGCAGCGGCAGAAAAATTGTAATAACCCAAGGCGAACAGAGGGGTGAGGAAACTAGGTAGCGTATTGAGAGACTCGCCCAGGCTGTCAAATTCTTCGCAGACCGTGATGCCCGGCGCATCATTTTGATCCGTAAGGTTGACGGTGATAGTTGCTATATCCGTCAGTCCCTGATTATCAGTGACCTCCACGGTCAGGGAGTAAGTGTTTTTGGTTTCAAAATCCAACAGTTCAATATCCGGTGTGTGCGTGCCCACCAGAAGATCACCATTACTATTGACCTGAAATTCGGCGGGTACCGTTAACCCGGCAGTAATGAGGAAACTAAAGGTCGTATCATCGACGTCGATATCGGTTGCGCCAAGATTCAGGACAAAGGTATTGCTCGCTGAGTTTTCCGGCAAGCTGATAGTTTGATCGTTGATCTGCGGCTTGTCATTGCTGCCGGTGATGGTGATGACGATTGCCTGAGTCACTGGATCAAGACTGGTTGCGGCTAGAATAAGGTTGTCGATGACCACGTCACCAGCATCAAGATTCTGGACCAGACTTTGGTCGAGGGTATAAGTCCAGCGGCCTGGCGCCACGACAATACTGCCGAAAGTGCCCGTCACATTCGTAGCGAAGCTCGGTGTATTGCTGGTATCGACATCCGTGATGTTGATGGCGCCACTGACGGTTACGGTATCTCCAAGGTTGCCCTCGGTAACGCTGCCCGTAAAAATGCCGGTCACCACGGGTAAGTCATTAACGCCGGTGATGGTGATGTCCAGGGTGGCGTCGCCGGTACCCCCTTCATTGTCGTCAGCGGTATAGGTAAAGGTGTCAATCAGCGTTTGCCCGGCATCAAGGGCCTGCACCGTAGGGTTAAGATTATCGATGGTGTAGCTATAGCTACCATCGCTATTGATCACAACGCTGCCATAGGTGCCGGCGGTAGCGGCGCCGACGGTGCCGCCGTTAATGGCGCTGACCATCAGGGCATCGGTATCCGGCGCACCATCGGCATCATTGGTCAGCACGTTGCCGTTGGTGGTGGTGCCTTCTTCGTTGATGCTATTCGTATCCGCGACGGCAAGGGGTGCGACGTTGGTGATGGTCCAGGTAAACGTATCCGTGACCGTGAGGCCATCGCTGTCAGTGGCGGTGATGGTGAGGGGATAGATCCCGGCGCCAGCACCCAGGTCGATCTGGCTGGCAGACTTGTCCATAGTCCCCGTGATCAGGCCGGTGCTTGTGGCCAAGGCCAGGCCGCTGGGCAAGGTGCCAGAGGTGAGGTTAAAGGCTACCAGCGTATCGCCGTTATCAGTGCTGGGTGTGAAGGCGGCTGAGACATCGAGGCTGATACCTGCCTGGCCGTCAGTGTGGGCTTGGTCGGTGATGGGCGTGCCTACCAGGGGAGTATCGTTAACGCCGGTGATGGTGATGTCCAGGGTGGCGTCGCCGGTACCCCCTTCATTGTCGTCAGCGGTATAGGTAAAGGTGTCAATCAGCGTTTGCCCGGCATCAAGGGCCTGCACCGTAGGGTTAAGATTATCGATGGTGTAGCTATAGCTACCATCGCTATTGATCACAACGCTGCCATAGGTGCCGGCGGTAGCGGCGCCGACGGTGCCGCC
>Ga0181557_1000167_pt1 | contig 82567 bp, 78 predicted proteins | sample 011ome_23_FD_148632 | JGI IMG/M metagenome (GOLD analysis project Ga0181557, IMG submission 148632) | Coastal salt marsh microbial communities from the Groves Creek Marsh, Skidaway Island, Georgia - 011506CT metaG (spades assembly) | ecosystem: Environmental > Aquatic > Marine > Intertidal zone... | reverse complement strand
CGTATTCAGTACCTGACGCGGGCGGGAATTTTGTCGTTTCTTCGCCACCATTTTCACCATCACCGCCAGATCCGTCGCCGTTGTCACCGCCGCTATCGGATCCATCGCCACTATCACCACCGGATCCATCTCCGCTATCATCATCGTCAGAGCCGTTATCAGTATCCAACATACCGGCAGTGATCGTTGGTAAAAGCGAGCCTTCTAGATAGGGGTATTTGGTATCAACCGAATATTTCAACCCAGAGCCATCTTGGGATTCAATTTCGAATTCAAAATCAGTGGCCGCCTGCACGTCGACATTCCCCAAACCAGGATTCGTAACGCGCAATTGCAGACCCGAAGTCAGGCTAAGGTCCAGCAGAAATGACAAAACCTCGCCACCTTCAAGCGTGATGTTCTGCGTGTTGTCCCCGTTCGTTCCCGTCAGCGTCATCTGACTGGGTTCAATTAATGTAATGGTGGCTTGCTCTGGAAACAGGTCCGCAAATTCGTTGCTGTCCCAGTCATAACCATCCGTCGAAAACTGCAAAATTTGTGCAAAACTCATATGTACCCCCAACATTTATTACTAAACGAAACCAGAAAATTACACGCAGACAGACCAATACTTTGGGATCAATGCAATTTAACTTTAGTTTAATTATTAACATATACCGCTATAAATCAATAGCATAAATTTTCAACCATAAGTAATTTTTGCCCATCGCGCGCAGTCGCCATTTTCTGGATAAAAATTTGGTGGCATTTCACAGAGATCAGCCCTAGGGTACCGTCACCATCCGGTTTTACTAAATGAATGCGATCCAAGTTATCCCTAGGATTTTACATGACCAAAGATATTGAATTTTGGAACAAACTGGCCCCGAAATACGCCAAATCTAATATTTCGGACATGGCCGCATATGAATTCACATTGGAACGCACCCGTCATTATCTGCGCCCGGATCAGCATGTGCTGGAATTGGGCTGCGGAACGGGGACGACAGCACTGGCACTGGCACCCAATGTTGGCACCTATGATGCCACCGATGCCGCGCAATCTATGATTGATATCGGCAATCAGAAAAAACACGATGCGGGTCAAACCAACCTGACCTTGTTTCAATCGGTTGATGTGCCAATGACACAGGGGGATGCGCCCTATGACTGCATCCTAGCGTTCAATTTTTTGCATTTGGTTCACGACCAAGATCGTGTGTTTCAAAATATCCTTGATCGGTTGAAACCGGGGGGATTGTTCATTTCCAAAACATTTTGCATGCCGCGCGACCTATGGGCGCTGCCCATCTATGCGATGCGGGCGGTATTGCCGATTTTGACCCAACTGGGCAAGGCACCCAACGTGCATTTTGTCACCATGCCCGACTGGGACAAAAAAATCACCAATGCAGGGTTCGATATTATCGAAACGGGGGCCTATCCGTTATCACCGCCCCGCAGGTTTGTGGTGGCGCGAAAGCCTGAATAATACGGGCGTGACATACCCCAAATGCCCTGATGTCGGTTTTTGCAACCCAATATCGGTATTTTATCAGCACCATCAGTGATTCCTCGCCAAGCTATCAGCAAGAGGAGACCACGACACATGACCCCATCACAGCCCATTCGGACCCGCGCAGGCGGACGCGCCGCACGCCGCGCCCTGCGCACCGCGCCCAATTTTGACATGCTGGCAGGCCTGACCAATGCCCTACCCCTAAGCGAAGTCATGGACGGCGCCCAAGTTGAACGCATTGACGCCGCATCCATGGATATTTTGGAAAATGTGGGCGTCGTGTTTCGCGACGACATTGCGCTGGCCGATTGGCGGCGCGCTGGGGCCAAGGTGGTGGGCGACCGCGTGTATCTGGATCGGGGGTTGGTGCGCGACCTGATTGCCACCATTCCATCCGATTTCACCTATCACGCCCGTGATCCGCACAAAAATGTCAAATTGGGCGGGCGACATGCGGTTTTCGTCCCGATGACAGGCGCGCCATTTCTGCGCGATCTAAACGATGTGCGCCGCAATCCAACGCTGGATGATTTGGCGATGTTTCACAAACTGTCCCATATGATGCCTGCCTTGCATTCGTCAGCCCATCACATCGTGGAACCCTATGATCACCCGATCAGCCAACGACATTTGCGCATCACCTATAGTTCGATGAAACATTCCGATAAAATGTTTATGGGCATGACAACCAGCCCCAAAAACGCCGAGGATGTCATGGACATGTGCGCCATTCTGTTTGGGGCCGAATACATGGAAAACCACCCCGTCACGACGGGGAATTGTAACGGCAATTCGCCCTTGGTGTGGGATGAAACCATGCTGGGCGCGATGCGAGCATTTTGCAAACGCAATCAACCCGTCCTGTGTTCGCCCTTTGTGTTGGGGGGGGCCAATACACCTGCCTCTGTCCCCGCATCTGTCGCACAACTGAATGCCGAGGCGCTGTCCGCCTTGGCCTATACCCAAGTGATCCGGCGCGGCTGTCCTGCGATTTATGGGCATTACCTGTCAACCGTGTCCATGAAATCGGGCGCGCCCATGGCGGGGACCCCTGAAATCAGCCTGATGAATTTCATGATTGGTCAAATGGCGCGGTATTACGGGGTGCCGTGGCGCACATCGAATACGCTGGGCGGGGCCAAAACATTCGACGCCCAAGCCGGATATGAAAGTGCCACGACCCTATCCGCCGTCATGCACGCAGGCGCAAATTACATCTGGCATTCCGCAGGCTGGAACGAAGCGGGCATGCATTGTTCCGTGGCCAAATTCGTGGTCGATGCCGAACAATGCGCCATGGCCTATCGCATGGCGCAGGGGCCGGATTGGGCCGGATTTGACGATGCCATCGCCGCCATTTCCGATATTGGACCGGGCGGCCATTATCTGGGCCATCCCCACACGCAGGACAATTTCCAAAGCGCGTATTTCATGCCCGATCTATTCGACAATAATTCCATCGAACAATGGACCGCCGAGGGCAGCAAGGAAATCACCGCCCGCGCGCTGGATTATGCCCGCCGTCTGTTAAACGAATACCAGGAACCCACCCTAGACCCCGCCAAGGACGAAGCGTTACGCGATTACATCGCACGCCGCGAACGCGAAATTCCGGCAGCGGATGAATTAAACCAAACCTATTAGGGGGCAAGCGGTGATGAACGGGCGCGGTTTATTCTGACCGCGCGCGCCATTCTTTGTATCGCAATACGGCATTTGCGCCAATGTCGCGGATCAATCGGGGCGGCAATGCCTTGGGGGCGGTTTCGTTTTGAAAATGCGCCGTCAAATCCGTATTCAACCCACAGGCCATTTCCGCCGCCGCAATACCGGTTAATGTGCCGCGTGCCGTGCCCAACCCGTTTTGCACGCAGGCCGAAAACAGATTGGTCAGAATTTCACAGGTCACAGACACCCCATTGCTGGACAAACACAAATGCCCAGCCCAAGTGTATTGCATGTTCAGCCCCGCCAGCTTTGGAAACCTTTCATCAAATTTCCGCTGCATAATGCGAGCCGCGCGGGCAACATCATTGGGGCTGGCCCGCAAACCTGATCGCAACACCGCGCAGGTTCGCGTGATAATCCGATTGCCCCCTTGGCCCGTATCAATCCGACGCATTGTCGTACCCATCGGGTCCGATGGCGTAATGCCCCAACGGGGTTGCCCCCCCAATGCGGCCAAGGCATCGCGATCCAATTCGGGCGTCATGGCGGCAAACAGAAATACCTGCATCAACCGACCACGGGCATAGCCAAAGCTTTCAAGGTGGCCATTCACGCCCAAAATAACCTGACCACAGTCAATGCGCGCGCGATCTGTGTGCAACACCCAGTGTGATCCCGATTTTTCAAATTTGATCACGGGGCTGCGTTCGAAAATATCCACACCTTGGCGTGCCAAACCCGCGGCCAACCCGCGAATGTACCCTGCGGGCTGCAACATAACGGTCCCAGGCGTGTAGAGCCCTGATTGGTAATGCGTGCTGCCTGTCACATCGCGCATGGCCTGTGCATCCAGCATTTCATACCCTTCGCCCAGATCGTCCAGATGGCGGGCATAGGTCGCGTTGTGATCCAGCGCCGCAGCCCCCACCGCGCCATTAATTTTGCCCGATTTGTCGAAATAGTGGGGATCAATGCCATATTCATCCACCGCAGCCTGACCGAAATCTTGGGCATAGCGGTTAAACCGGATCAGCGTTTTTTCGTCGCCCCCGCCCGCATAATCATCACTGGTCAATTCATGGGGCAGATCAATCATAAACCCCGAATTGCGCCCCGTGCCGCCCTGCCCAATGGCCAAGGCATCCAAAACCGCGATCCGCAGTTTGGGGTCAATCTGCGTCAAACGTCGCGCTGCGGACAACCCCGCAAAACCGGCCCCCACAATAACGACATCATAACGCGCATTATCTGGGGCAGTGGGATAGGCCGCGCGGGATGGCAAAATGGCATCCCATGCAGCCGGTCCCTGCAAATCCGGCAAATGACGCACGGCGCGGTGATACATTATTGCACCGCCTCGTCGGCGTCATCGGAAAGGTCAATCCAAATGGTTTTGATCTGGGTATATTGATCATGTGCGTGAATGCCATTGTCACGCCCGCCAAACCCAGATTGACGATACCCACCAAAGGGCGTGGTAATGTCCCCTTCGCCGAAACTGTTGACCGTAACAGTGCCCGCCCGCAACGCCCGCGCCCCACGCAAGGCACGTTTGATATTCGCGCTAAAGATCGACGCGCACAGGCCATAGTCTGTGTCATTGGCAACCGCAATCGCCTGATCGGCACTGTTCACCGTGATCACCGACAGCACGGGGCCAAATATTTCGTCCCGCGCCAAGGGGTGATCGTTGCTGGGCACCTCAACCATCGTGGCCTGAACACAGGCCCCATCGGTTTCGCCACCCATCAAAATACTGTCGGCCTGTTTCAGATATCCGCAGACCTTGTCAAAATGGGCCTGTGATACCAGCGCGCCCAATCGGGTTTCGGGGTTCAACGGGTCGCCCACATTCCAGTGCTGCGCATGGTGTTTGATCCGTTCGATCAAGGGATCGCGCACATCGCGATGCACGATCAATCGGGATGTGGCGGAACAGTTTTCGCCCATATTCCAAAATGCGCCCTGCACAATGTGCTGGGCCACGCGGTCCAGATTTTCGGCGTCTTGCAGGACAATCGCGGGGTTTTTGCCGCCCATTTCCAAAACGACCTCTTTCGCGTTGGACTGCGCCGCATATTCTAAAAACCGTTTACCCGTCACGGTGGACCCAGTAAAGGACACCATATCAATATCCATATGCCGACCAATGGGTTCACCCACCACGGCCCCGCCGCCGGGGACGATGTTTAACACGCCGCGGGGCAAACCCGCCTCGGTCGCCAATTCGGCCAACCGCAGGGCGGTCAGGGTGGTTTCGGCAGCAGGTTTTACAATAACCGAACATCCCGCTGCCAAGGCGGGGCCAATTTTCCACGCCAGCATCAACAGGGGGAAATTCCAAGGCAGCACAAGCCCCACAACGCCGATCGGTTCGCGCACGACCATGGCCATATGATCGTCAGAGGCGGGGGAGACCTGGTCATAGATTTTGTCAATCAATTCGGCGTGCCATTTGATGCAATGGATCGCCTCGGGGATGTCGACGGTTTCGCAATCATAGATCGGTTTGCCGCTGTCGATGCTTTCCATCACGGCCAATTCACGGGTATTGCGGGTCATCAATTTGCACAGACGGATCAACGTATCTTTGCGTTCGCTGGGGTGCAGACGCGACCAACGCCCATCATCGAATGCCTGTCGGGCCTTGGTCACGGCGAAATCGACGTCGGCCCCATCACAGGCGGCGATCTGGGCGATCACCTGCCCCGTCGCAGGGTTGATCGTGTCAAAGGTGTTGCCCGATATCGCAGGGCGATACGCGCCATCAATATAGGCCGCGGTGGGCAGATCCAGGGATTGCGCAATCGCGCGGTATTCTCGTTCGGTTAGCAAGCTCATATCATAATCCCCAAGGCTTAGGTTGCGACAATATCGGCGATGGTGCGTTTTAGAACACCGACCACCTGTTCCAATGCGCGTTTGTCATCTTTGTTCAATCCGGTCAGCGGGGGGCGCATATCCCCTGCATCGATCCCGTTCAGGGTCACACCATATTTGATGGTTTGGATAAATTTGCCGCCCTGTTCCAGCACATTCATCAACGGCATCAGCGCCGTCATGATTTTGCGCCCTTTGACGAAATCGTTTTGCTCAACACAAGCGTCATACAGTGCCACATGTTCGCGCGGCAGGAAATTGGACCCACCACAGACCCAAAACGGCGCACCCCATGCAAAAAATTCCAGCGCTTGGTCATCCATACCACAGCCCAGTTGAATATGCGGATAATCACGGGCCAGCATATGTACGCGGTTGATGTCACCCGAACTTTCCTTGATCCCGCAGAAATTACGCGACCGTCCGACGCGATCCAAAAATTCGGGGCCCATCATCGTACCCGTGCGGTGGGGATAGTTGTAGAGCATAATGGGCAAACCCGCCGCTTTGTCGATGGCCAAGGCGTTCAGTGCATTTTCGCGATCGGTCGGCACGGCATAGGGGGGGCTGGCCAACAAAATGGCATCAGCCTGCATATCCCACGCGGCACTGGCCAGCGCAACGGAATCGTCGGTCAACATGGCCCCCGTACCAATAACCAAGGGCACCCGCCCCTTGATCCGTTCACGGGTAAAGCGGGCGATTTCGATACGTTCGGCCAGAGTTTGGGCATAGTTTTCACCGGTGGACCCGCCGGATATAATCCCATGCACACCATTTTCGATCAGAAATTCGATAACCTCGGCCAAGGCATCCCAGTTGGGTTGTTTGTCCGCTGTATAGGGGGTGACGGCAGGGGTATAGATACCCTGAAATTGGAATATTGGGGACATAGGAACCTTAGGCGCTGTGGGTTGATAGGGAACCAAGGGGCAAAGCCAGCCCAGTTGGCATCACAAAACGTTCGATTTCATCACGGGACAAACTCCAGTGGTCATCTGCCAAATCTTCGGCCCGTTCGGCATCGCGGTTTTCGATGGCGATAATAATTTCATCATGCTGATCACTGGCCTGTGTCAGGTTCGATGCCATGCCGTTGTTTTGCGGTTGATAAAATGTCATCGCAATGCGGGCATGGTCAATTAACAATCGCTGAAACGATGGCATCAGATACACATTGCCTGCCATTTCCCCTGTAATTTCATGGAACCGATTGTTGGCAAGCGCGCGTTCGGCCGCGTGGCCCGACCGCAGTGCAGATTTGAAATCATCCTGCGCCTGTTTTAGGTCCGCAATCTGATCCACCGTGGCATTCAATGTCGCCAGCCGCAGCACGGCGCGGTAAATCATGGGGGCAATCAGGAAAAAATCGCGCAGCGTGGTATAGGACATATCCGCCACACGCGCCCCACGTCCAGCGCGTAATTCAAGATACCCCAACCCCGCCAAATCGCGGAACACCTCGCGCAGCGGGGTGCGGGACAAATTGAAATCATTGCTTAGCTGTTGTTCATCCAAATCCTGACCAGGACGCAGTTCCAAGGTCAAAATCGCCCGCCTAAGGTATTCTGTTAATTGGGATTTTGGCCCATTTTCCATCAAATTCACCACACTGATTAACGGTATTTTTCATTGTATTGGCATAAAATACATATTGTATTCAAGAAAAATTTATCGAATATTCAATCTATAATCTGACAAAGGTGCCCTATGACCACCCCCCAACATTTTGTATTTGCACTGGTACAAGATTTTTCCCATCTGGCGTTTTCCTGCGCGGTCGAACCGTTGCGGATTGCGAATTTGATCAGTGGTCAGGAATTGTACAAATGGTCATTCTTGTCAGAAAATGGGGAAACAGCCACCTGTTCCAATGGATCTGTGACCTTGGTCCATCACAGCTTTGCCCAACCGCCTAAATATGACCATCTGTTTGTTTTAAGTGGGATTTACATGCGCGACCGCATCACCCCATCCCTGACGTCCATGCTGCGCCGCGAAAAACGGCATGGGGGCACCATTGGCGCGCTGTGTTCGGGCGCGTGGATATTGGCGGACATCGGGTTTTTAGATGGCCAAGACGCGGCCATTCATTGGGAATACCACGACAGTTTCATGGAAAAATTCCCCGATGTGAATTTGGTGCGCAATGTGTTTGTGGCCACCGGCCCGCACGTCACCGCATCGGGCGGCACGGCGACTGCAGATTTAATGCTGCATATAATCGAACGCCATCATGGGTTGGATTTGGCAACAGCAGTGGCCGATCAAATGGTCTATACCGCCGTACGCGAAGCATCGGCCGAACAACGTGTATCCCTGCAATCACGCAATGGCATGCGCAACAGCCATTTGGCCAAGGCCATCGGCATTATGCAAAACACAATCGCTGACCCAATTTCACCGACGCAAATCGCCGAAAATCTGGGGATTTCGTCGCGCCAATTGGAACGGCTGTTTGGCAAACTGTTGAACACATCACCCAAGAAATACCATATGGAAATGCGATTGGAACGTGCGCGGCATTTGTTGATCCAAACGGAATCATCCATCACCGATGTGGCCTTTGCCTGTGGATTTGAAAGCACGGGACATTTCGCACGCGTTTACAAATCAGCCTTTGGCGTGTCCCCATCCGCCCAGCGCAATCGTATTGGTTAAAACACCCCCAACCAAGCATCGCGATTTTTCGCCCATCCTGTGCAGATGTGATATGGTGTCTTTACCAATGCGGGGTTAGATGATCTGATACGCTGACCAGCGCAGGCCGTGCAAAATACCTCGGCCGACCGATTCGAACCCAAGGCTAATGTTTCTTATGTATTTGACGCATATCCCCCATAAATTACTGCGCGTTGGTTTGCTGGTGTTGGTGCCGTTATTGGGCTGGGCAACGCCCAGTTTCAGTCAGGATTTTTCATTCGACACCCCAACGGCAGAAATCGGCGAACAGGCGCGCAACGCGTTTCGCCCCACCACCGCGTCTGCCGGAAAATTAGACGGGGTGAATATGCTGTTTCAACTGAAACAAAACCGCATCACCTTGGCGAACACCCTGTACCAAGACGGGTATTTCCAAGCCGATATTTTGGTACGGATCAATGGCCAGGATATGGATCAGATATTGGCGGTGGATGCCCCAAATACGATTTCAACTGTATCCATTCATGTAAAATCCGGTCAACGGTTCCAGTTTGGCGACATTTCAGTCACGCCGATCCCCCCAAATACAACGATCCCTGCCCCACCAAAGGGCGCCGTGCGGCTGAGCAAGCTGGAAAACTATATCTTGGATATGGTGCAAATTTGGCAAGATCAGGGGTATTTGGAAACGGGCGTTGCGGCGCAAGATATCGTTGCAAACCATTCTAGCGGCACATTGACCGCGCGGGTCACACTGAATACCGGGGTTCCATCAAATTATGCTGGCACACGCATCACGCCGAATTTGACAACCGTTAAATCTGTCAAGATCCGATCCATCATTGGCCTAGGGCAGGGTGAAAATTTGGACAGCGCAAAACTGCGTCTGGTCGAAATGCGATTGCGACGCACAGGTGCCTTTAGCCAAATGTCCGTCAAACCTGAACCGACAGATGTACCCGGCGCATTGAATTTGGGTGTTACGTTACGCGACCGAAAACCAAAACGCATTGAGGCGACTGTAGCCCTGTCATCGCAGGATGGGTTTTCAATTGACACAACATGGATGCACCGAAATCTGTCACGAAATGCGGATCGGTTAACGGTAAATGGTGAAATCACCCATATTCAAGACGGACAGCGCCCGTTCTGGGGATTGGGCATCGATTATAAACGACCCGCAGCCTTTCGCATTGCAGACGCAAATTTAGAGACGGGTTTTGCACTAGGCGAAAAATCGGCTGGGGGTGATCGGATCAGATACGTTAAGGCCTATTTCGGGGCCGAAGTCCCCAAAGATGATCAAACCACATACCGCGTCCGTCTGAAATATAAACAAAGCCGCAACGTCACCGTTGATGGGTCGCCAACAATCACATCGCTTAGCTTTCCGTTGCAATATACATTCGATGGGCGCACCGATCGTCTAGATCCCAAAGGTGGACACTATATCGCCGCACAGATCGAACCGCTGTATCAGTTGGATCAGTCTGTATCTGGCCTGAAATTGCAAGGCGAATGGCGACATTATGTGCCCTTATCGGACACAGTGGTTCTAGCAGGTCGCGGCCATGTGGGGCATACGATCCTTTCGCGATCGGACGCAGTGATTGATCCAGATTTTCTGTATTTTTCGGGTGGATCCAAAACCGTGCGTGGATACAGTTTCGAAACCCTAGGGCGCGATGTGCGCGGCACTGGATTATCGGGCGCGCAGGGGCGTGTTATACTATCGGCAGAATTGCGTAAAACATTTGTGGGCAGCCTGTCTGGCGTGGCCTTTGCGGATTATGCGATTTTGCACCCCTTTGGGCTGGATCATTGGGGGCAAGACAGCGTCGACCACAGCGGCTATGGTCTGGGGCTGCGGTATAAAACCGGACTGGGCCCAATTCGGTTTGACGTGGCACATCCAACAGATCGGGCAATTACATTGCGCTCTGCTGCTTTGTATTTTGGTTTGGGGCAAGCGTTTTGATGAAAACCTATGTCACCTTGATCGCTCTGTTTTTTGCGCTGCTGCTGTTTCCACAGCGGGTGTTGGCGCAAAATGACTTGGTTACTGAATTTTTGGAAAAAAACTTGTCTGTTTCGGGGCAAACGGTCAAGGTCAGCGATTTACAGGGCGCGCTGTCGGGTGATTTGACCATCGGTGCAATTACCATCGCAGATGATGCAGGTATTTGGTTCCAACTTGAGGGGGGCAGATTAAACTGGTCGCGTAGCGCCCTGTTAACTGGTGCGTTAAATATCCAAGATCTGTCCGCCCAGCGCATTACCATTTTTCGGCGCCCATCCCTGGATGCGCCCACGCCCGCGCGCCAATCGGGGCCAATTACACTGCCGCGACTGCCAGATTTGCCAATCACTGCCCAGATTGATCGATTTGCCATTCAGCAGATCATCATCGCAGACGCCTATGACGATGGGCCACTGATCGCAAACAGCACAGGATCGCTGGCCTATGGCGCAGGCATTTTGGATGCCGCCTTGATGCTGAACATTACAAATGGCCGGCAAGAGGCATTGGACCTAACCGCACGCATCACCGCACAGGATGAAATATCCGCCCAGCTGAAATATTTCGAACAGGCCGGTGGTGCAGTGGCGCAAGCGGCGGGATTTATACACAATGCCCCCCTTACGATGACCCTGCAGGCCCAAGGCCACAGCACCAACATCAAAACGAATATCGCGCTGACAACAGGACAAACATCCACAGATCAAATGTCCCATGTCGACGGTGCTCTGACCCTGATCAGCGACGACCAAGGCAGCCATATTCGGGGCACCGTATCGGGGGATCTGTCCCCGCTTATCGACACACCGATATCCGCATTGAAACGCGCAGGGCGCATCGATCTGACACTGGACGCAACCCGCGCCGTGGATAACACAACCCATTTGCGCAAACTGTCCCTGTCGTCCGACGTTTTGTCACTGAATGGCGCCCTAAATCTGGATGAAACGGGTTGGCCCACCGCATTAGATATCACAGCAAACGTCGAACCCGGTGTTCTGGCCCAAGATTTGGCAAAATCAGGGTTCGATGCAACGCAATTGGGGCGCGGTCAATTTTCGCTGCGCTATGACCAATCACTGGGACAGGCTTGGGCGTTGGATGCAAGCTTTGACAATGTAACATTTTCCGAAATTGCAGCGACCACAGTCACAGCAACCGGACGCGGCACGATCCAAGACCAATCCATCAGCGGCACATTGAACAGTTCAATGGGCAACGTCATGGCCACGGGCGCGTTATCGGACCTGTTACAGGGCAATGTCACCTTGAACATGGGCTTTGCCTATGGCGATGGGACAGGCGTCACAATTTCGGGATTAAACCTGACAACACCCGCCACCCAATTTCGCGCCGATATACGCGCCGATCGTACCTATGACGCGGTGGATATTGCTGTGGATGCCGTGGCATCGGATTTATCGCGCTTTGCGGCCTTGGCCAATATGCCGAAACTGCGCGGCGCGGGCGATATATCAGCCACGGGCCGCATTGCGCCAAAAACCGGTGGCTTTGATATCGCGGCAACAGTGCAGGGGCGCGGTATTGGGGGTATAAATGCCACCTTGGATCCCTTGATGATCAGCGACACAGTGATTGACCTGATGGCAAAACGCGACACCACGGGCACCTATGTCGATGAACTGTCTATCACCAACCAAGATGTAACCACCACAGCATCCGCAGCACTAACCCCCGAACAGGGCCGCATATCCGCCCAACTGCGATTGGCAAATGCAGGGCTACTGGATGCCAGCTTTTCCGGCCCTATTGCCGCCGAATTTAAGGCGACCCAATCCGCCCCCGCAAAACCATGGACGGGCAATGGCACCCTGAGGGCGGACCAAAATACCGATTTGACGTTTTCCGGCGAATTTGCGGCCAACACCTTGCGCGATATCGCGGTACAAGGTCAGGCCAATGCCGCACTGGCCAATGGATTCATTTCCCCCCACACGGTTAAGGGGGCCGTAAACTTTGACCTGGTTGCGAAAAATTTGTCCGACCGCAAAACGGTACGGGGCACGGCTAACATGGCAAACGGCACCCTAGCCATTCAGGGCGCCCCATTGCCCATCCAAAACATCGCCCTGCGCGCAGACCTGACGCAGGGGCGTGCGCGTGTGACATCAACGGCAACATTGGGAACCAAGCGGGCCGTCATGACCGCAGACGGGATCGTGGATCTGACACCAAATGGGCGCACGCAAATTGCGATAAAAACCGCGCCCTTGGCTCTGCCGTTGGCCAGCGGTGTGACCGCGCGGCTGAAATCAGATGTCAACGTGACCGGAGTCTTAGGCCGACAGCTGACATTAGGTGGAACGGTCGATATATTGGATCTGATCGTGGATCTGGGCCAAGTATCTGGCGGATCTAACAGTGCCTTGGACGTGCGCCACATCAACATGTCCAATCGGACCCGCAACACATTGGACACCTTGGGCGTTTTATCACAACCCAGCACGCAGGCTACATCAGACCGGCCAGATCAAACCGGCATCGCCCTAAATCTGAACATTCGTGCCCCGAATAAATTATTTGCCCGCGGTCGTGGGATTGATGCAGAATTTGGCGGTACTGTGCGGGTGGGCGGCACAACATCAACCCCCATACCAACCGGCCAATTCGACCTGATCCGCGGCCGCATGGATTTGTTGACCAAACGCGTTCGCCTGACCCAAGGGCGGTTGCAATTGTTGGGAACGCTGGACCCCGATATTTACCTTAAGGCAGACGTCGACGCACAAGACGGCGATATATTGTCCGTTGAAATCGCTGGGCGATCCTCGGCCCCAGAATTGACGCTGTCGTCCCAGTCTGGCCGCCCCAGCGAAGAGGTACTGGCCGAGGTGTTATTCGGCAAAGCGTTAGAGGGATTATCAACCTTTCAAACCATTCAACTGGTCAATGCCATTCGCACATTGGGCAGTCCAAATCCCAGTTTCATGGAACGCATGCGGCGTATGTCAGGGTTGGATGATTTCGACATAACACAGGATGAACAAGGCGATGTGTCGGTATCTGCGGGAAAATATATTCGCGACAACACCTATGTTGAATTCGAATTCGGATCAAACGGCAAAGCGGAAACGCGCTTGAACCTAGATTTGAACCGCCGCACCAAGACATTCATCAGCCACGATACGGATGGCGACAGTCAAATCGGCATTACATTCGGTCAAGATTACGAATAATCGCGCGGGCGTTATTGGCCCATTATGCGATCCTGAACCGATTGCATGCCGCGCGCGGCCAGGTCGGATACCTCAGCCGCATGGGTTTGCAGGGCGGCCACCACTTGGGGGTCGGTGGATGTTTGCACAACGCTGACACCTAGGTCGGTGGGAATGATTTCGGTTTCAATCGCGGACCCTTTTTCAAACAGAATGGACAGGGTCGGACTTTGAATCGGAACGCGCGGATCATCGCCATTTTCAACCCGCGCAATCATCATCACAACATGGTTGACCAGCGCATCGCGCAATGCGTCATTTTGCGTTTCGGTGATGGTACGAATGCCATTGGGTATATTTTCAACCCGCCGCGTCATATCGGGGTGGCGCATAAACAAGGCGCGCATATCGTCCACCTCGGACGGGGTGGTGTTTTCGCCGTTCAGCATGGGGAACATGGCCATATGCTGTTCGTGATTGCCGCCATGATCGGAACCATGGTGCGCCGGATTGTGGCCCATTCCATGGCCATGCCCCATTCCGTGGCCCCCCATCATATTCTGTGCCACAGGGGCGATGGCATAGCCCACGCCCATAAAAACGACAGCACCCAGCGCAATGGCAATTTTATTCATATGAAACACCTTTCCCGTGTTGTGTTGGGTGTATACAAGAGAATGGACGCCATGTCATGCCCCAGACTGTTCCCAGACTGGCCCCATTTCGAAAGCAGCATTCCATGTCCCATTCGGCCCAAACCAATAAACACGCCATTTTGTTCATGATTGGCGCGATTGCCCTGTTTGCGTCCATGGATGCCGCAGCCAAGGAATTAACAACACATGTCCACCCAATCCAAGCGATCTGGGCGCGATATTTCAGCGCCACAATGCTGGTTCTGGTGATTGTCCTGCCCAAAATGAAAACCGTATTCCGCACGCAACACCCCAGATTGCAGGCAGTGCGGTCTATGCTGGTGCTGGGGGCGACGTCATTTTTCTTTGTCTCGATTTCCCAAATCGGTCTGGCCGAGGCTACGGCCGTAATGGACATAAACCCCGTTTTACTGACCTTGGGCGGATTTTTGTTTTTGGGCGAAAAAATCGGGCCACGCCGCGTATTTGGCATTTTGATGTCACTGATCGGTGCGATCATCGTGATCCGTCCGGGAATGGGGGTGTTTTCGGTGTATTCCATTCTGCCCTTGGCGGCGGCGGTTTGTTTGACGGGATATAACCTGATCACCCGATTTGTGGGACGAAACGAAAATCCGTGGACATCGCTGTTTTACACCGCACTGTTTGGTGCTGTTTTTCTAAGTGCGATTGTGCCGTTTTTCTGGACGCCGTTGACGGGCTATACCGCTGGCTTGGTGATTGTGATCGGCATTTTGGGAACCGCCAGCCAATTGATGTTAATCCGCGCCCTGACCCTGGGCGAAGCGGGGCTGTTGGCCCCATTCGTCTATGTTGGATTGTTGTTTGCGACATTCTGGGGATATGTCATTTTTGACGATGTCCCAGATGTGCCAACGATCATCGGTGCCTTGATTATCGTGGGATCCGGGCTTTATGTATGGTACCGCGAAATTCAAACAACGCCCAAAGGACGCTGACACCGTGACGGATCATATTTCCCCCGATCAACTGCGTCACGCGTTGTCGCAATTTCCAACGGGTGTGACAGTTGTCACCTGTGCGCAAAATGGCGCGCCCCTAGGCATGACCGCCAACAGTTTCAACAGCGTATCATTGGATCCGCCGCTGGTGTTGTGGTCGGTGATCAAAACAGCGGGCCGATATGCCCCCTTTGCCGCAGCACAACGGTTCAGCATCCATGTCTTGCACCATGATCAATCCGATCTGTGTCTGGGGTTTGCCAAAAACGGCCAGCATTTTGAACATGTTGATTGGCACTATCTGGACACAGGCGTTCCCGTGCTGGATCGCTGCCTTGCGCGGTTTGATTGCGAACAATATGCCCTGCATGATGCAGGCGATCACAGTATCATTGTGGGACGCGTTACCCATCATACCCAAGATACGGGACGCCCCCTGATATTTTCGCAAGGGACGTTCCTATAATCCTTGGTCAGGCCGATTTATCGTCGGCAGGCCGATCGGTGTCATCCACCACTTCGGCGTCATCAATCGTCACCGGCAGATCATCACTGGCCTCTGATTTCGGTGCAGCCGCCAGCAATGGGGCCAATGCCAAGGCCGTCGCAGATACAACGCTAGATGCAGGCGGTTCACGCCATGACAACGTGTCCAAGGCATCGCAGGACGTACAAACAGGCACCCAATCAGAATGCACCGTATTACATTTGTCACACACCCAAGCTGGACCATGTTTGGCAGTCAGTGTTTTTGCCAACCACGCACGAACAACGTCATCCTCGCCACCCTGACCCCGTTCAATCGCGGCCATAATGGTCAACACGCGCGCATCGGGGTCATTGTTGATGGCATCGCCCAGCGCGCGCCGTGCGGCGGGGAAATCTTCGGCCACTAGGTTCAGTTCGGCCATGGTCAGGCGGGTTTCCAGATGATCTGGATTTGACTTGGCCAATTGGCCAAACCGTTTCAAACGTTCAACGGGCGTTTCATTTGGGGCAATTTCGGAAAACACGGCAGCCAAATCGGGATGTGGCTGGGCGGACCATGCCTTTTTGATGATCCGCGCTGCGGCCTTGGCATTGTCCTGATCGATGTAATTACGCGCGGCCAAACAGGCTGCGGGGACCAAATCGGGGGACAGTTTGTTTGCTTCAATCGCGGCTTCGCGTTGTTCGACGCTGTTGGTTTCATCCATGACGGCCTGCGCCTGTGACAGGGCCAAAACTGCATCACGGCGTTTGTGCAAATCGCGGGGAATTTTGCCCTGCTTTAACTTGGCCTGCAACGTCGCGCGTGCGCCTGTCCAATCAGATGTTTTAGCTTGCAACTGCAACAACAGATCTTGTGTCTCTTCGTGCTTGGGCTTTAGGGCAAATGCCTTTTGCGCAAGTTTCAAGGCAACATCCGTTTTTCCGTCGGCCAGTTTTTGTTTCAACAACCCGCGCACGCCTACGAATTGTGTTTCGGGGTCCTTGACCAATTCTTTGTAAATTTGTGCCGCTTTGTTTGTATCGCCCGCCTGCTCCGCCGCCTGCGCTGCAATCAAATTTGTCAGGCTGGGATTTTGCAAATACCCCTCGGCGCGGCGCGCCTTGGACAAGGCAACAGGTGCATCCCCCGATGCCAAAGCTAACAAGCTGTCAGACAGGGCCTGATACCCTTTGCGTTCACGACTGCGGATAAAGAAACGGGTAATCGCGGTTTCATCACCATTGATGAATTTCAATACCGCCACCAAGAACGACAGAATTTTAAGCACAATCCAGATAACAACCGTCAGCACAATCAGCGCCATAACCGCCTGCAATGGGCTGAATGTATATTCCACCCCTGCAATTGTGATCATGACATTGCCAATGATCGTGTTTTGCGCGTCCATCAGATAGGTGGCCCCCATCGCTAGGCCGGCAACGATGACAAGGAACAGCAGAATTTTGAACAGTGAATTTAGCATCTTGTCATCCTTAGTTTTTTAACTGGTCAATCAATATGTTGACGGTATTTTGCGCGTCCAATCGGGCCTGTGCTGCGGCGATCCAGTCTGACATTGTCGCCTGTGCCCTTGGGCCCAGCTTGGAAATTTCATCCATGGCAGCGGCCAGATCCCCATCGCGCAATGCCTGTTCGGCGCGCGATAACACGGCATCGGGGTCATCCCCAGATTTCGGCACGACAGACCGTGCGTTGAATTGGTTTTTCAAGAAATTGGTGACCTTGGCCATGCCCTGACCCTGATCCATTTCCGCACGCGCGGCGGCCAATGCGGCGCGTGCCACATCTGCGTAGTCCTGCGATAACACCTGCAACGTGACCACACCATCGGCAGCCAGTGATGCCAAGGCATCTGGCGCGGCGGCACCGATGGCCTGTTCGTAATCCTGCATGGCTTGGACAAATTCGGACCCTGTGTCCAGTGCGGTTGCGATGCGATCCAATGCGCCGCCCGCCAATGTATTTTTCGCAATTTCTGCCGCTTGGTCCGCCTTGGCTTTGGCATCTTGCATAAAGGTGTTCAATTCGCCGCGCTGCGATTCCAGCAGGGCAGAAATGCTTTCAACTTCGGATCGGTATTTGGCGATCAAATCATCTGGAATGGCCGCTTCGATCGTGGCCTGTTCCAATGCGGACACGCGCCCCGCCAGATCAGCGATAGTTTGTTCCAAACCGGACAATTGTGCCACTGCGTCGCGCATGGGTGTCAAATCTGATTGCATGACATCCCCCGCAGGTCGCGCGGCGATGGCATCAATCTGTGTCTGTAAATCGGCAACCGCCCCGTCCGTTTTGGCGGTTAATTCAGCAACCGCAGGATCCTGCGGCCAAAGGGGGCTGCTTTGCTGGGTCAGGACCGCCGCCCCAAATCCCAAAACGGCGCAGACAGCGCCACCCAAAATCATTGGACCTAGGGGTGATTTTTGCGCAGGCGCGGGGTCAACGGGTGGTATGTATGGTTCATACACCTGTTCAGATTTCTGATCCTCATCCGCCTGATCCGCAACCGTATTATCATCGGTCATCTGATCGTTGGTCGTTGCATCATCGGTTTGATCATCGGTGTCTTGGGCAACTGCATCGTCCAAATCATCACGCGATGTTGGATCATCACCTTGGACCGCATCCACAGTTTCGGCTGGGGTATCGTGATCGATGGACGATGTCGCATCATCGGGCTGCGGGGCATCACCCGTATCCTCAGACGCAACCTGCGTCACCTGTGGCGCATCCGAGTCTGGTAATGGCAGATTGATTTTGGATTTTGGTTTCTTATTCGCCATTTTCATCCTCATATCAGCCCTGTGGTGCGGTTAATTCCACAAAGGTTGGTCAATTAAATACAACTTTCCCGATATACCAGACATACCGCATGCAGCATGGCAGGTCCATTGGGTCGTTCTATGATCGTAATCTTTTTGCAAGGAATGTGGTCAAAAATCGCTGCGACTTTGTAGCTCATGGCGATAATATGCCAGTTTTGCGGATTTTCGCCTGTTTCTATCAGTAATTTCGCACTGCGGGGTGAAAATACTGGAATCATCACAGGCCGCGGCCCAGACAAAACCGATCGCAGATCATCCCCGACAGGCAGCGCCTGTTGGTCATAGGCCACATATCCGTGACAGGTGATTCCACGTTGTTCCAAATCCTGTGTGATTTGGCCGGCAACATGCGTTCCGTGCAGATACAACAATGGGCCACGCGGCGCGTGTTTGTCAATTAAGTCCACCAAATCATCGCTGTCGCCATCAGCGCAGAACACAGCATCCCCCTGTGTCGCGGCGGCCGTTTTTTGGCCCACAACATAGGCAGGCCGCGACGGCAACCCCCAGTGGTGGGCCGCGCGTGCGCCATTTGGCGATGTAAAGACATAAGCATCATAGTCTACAGGGCGCGGATCAGGCGGCGCACAAATCACAATGTCCTGCATCGGGTGGATCGCAATATCTGCATCAATTTCAGCGGCCAAAGCATCCGCAAATTCCTGCGCCTGCGGTTTGGGCCGCGTCAAAAGTATAATTGGATCGTACATTGCAGGATTGTCTGTCATGATGTGGGATGATACCTGCGTAATGTCACGCTTACAATGGATCACATGATGCGCAACCGCGATTTACACATCCTAGGACTTGAAAGCAGCTGCGACGATACCGCCGCCGCCGTCGTTCGGCTGGATGCGCATGGGCGCGGTCATGTTGTGTCATCCGTAGTCATGGGCCAAACAACGCTGCACGCAGATTTTGGCGGTGTGGTTCCCGAAATTGCCGCACGCGCCCATGCTGAACGCATTGACATCGCCGTGGAACAGGCCATTGCAGAGGCCGATATGTCATTGCACGATATGGATGTCATTGCCACCACCGCCGGCCCCGGTTTGATTGGTGGCGTACTGTCAGGTGTGATGTGCGCCAAGGGGTTGGCCAAAGGGCTGGATAAACCCCTGATCGGGGTAAACCACCTAGCCGGCCACGCCCTGACCCCACGCCTGACCGACGGCATCGCCTATCCCTATCTGATGTTATTGGTGTCAGGCGGGCATTGTCAGTTTCTGATCGTGTCAGGACCCACAAAATTCAAACGTTTGGGCGGCACCATCGACGATGCCCCAGGCGAAGCATTCGACAAAACCGCCCGCCTGCTAGGCCTGCCCCAACCCGGGGGGCCGTCTGTAGAACAGGCCGCGCAAACAGGGGATGCGACACGATTTGCATTCCCACGACCCCTGCTGGATCGACCCGGGTGCGATATGTCATTTTCGGGTCTAAAAACCGCTCTGCTGCGCACGCGCGACGGTTTGGTGGATGCCCAAGGCGGGCTATACGATCAAGATATTGCAGATTTCAGCGCCAGTTTTCAGGCCGCCGTCGGTGATGTTTTGGCGGAAAAATCAGCGCGCGCCTTGGCTGAATATATGGCCCTGTCCCCAACACAACCAACCATTGCCGTGGCAGGCGGTGTCGCGGCAAATACGCATATTCGCAAACGATTAACCACTGTGGCCGCGGATCATGGCGCTGCATTTCTGGCGCCACCGCTGGCATTATGCACCGACAACGCGGCAATGATTGCCTATGTGGGTGGGGAATTGTTCATGCTGGGCCAAAGGGATGATGACACATTGTCTGCGCTTCCGCGCTGGCCATTGGATACATCACAACCTGCCATCCTTGGCAGTGGGAAAAAGGGGGCCAAGGCATGACGATCGCAATCATGGGCTCAGGCGCGTTTGGCACGGCATTGGCTGTGATGTTGGCGCAAAATGGAACTGGCGTAACACTGTGGGCGCGGGATGCACAGGCGGCCACAACCCTGCAATCCGAACGGATGAACACCAAACGATTGCCCGGCGTTGCGTTTCCAACTGGAATTCAGGTGACCGCTGATATTTCTGATTTAGCGGACAGTGACACCATTTTGATGGCCGTCCCGATGCAAACCCTGCGTGGGGTATTACAACAGTATCAAACAGAGCTATCTGGCAAAACACTGATCGCATGCTGCAAAGGATTCGAAGTATCCACAGGCACAGGCCCCAGCGCCATTTTGCAAACCGTAACCCAAAACGCAGCCATACTAACCGGACCCAGTTTCGCCCATGATATCGCGCGTGGGTTGCCCACGGCCCTGACACTGGCCGCAACATCCGATGAATTGGGCCAAGCATTGCAATCGCAGCTGGGCAGCAAAACAATGCGCCTGTATCGCACCACGGATATGGTCGGCGCAGAACTGGGTGGCGCGTTGAAAAACGTCATCGCCATTGGCTGCGGTGCCACAATCGGCGCAGGTTTGGGCGACAGTGCGCGCGCGGCGCTGATGACACGCGGCTATGCCGAAATGGCGCGCATGGCGCAGGCTTTGGGCGCGCAACCCGAAACGTTGTCAGGATTGTCGGGCTTTGGTGATTTGTCTCTGACCTGTATGTCCGAAGGATCGCGCAATTACCGTTTCGGCCTTGCTCTGGGGCGTGGCGACGCGTTTGATCCATCCATAACGGTTGAGGGCGCCGCCACAGCACAAGCGGCATTGACCAAATCACAAGAACTAGGGATAGATATGCCCATCACAGCCGCTGTTCATGCTTTGGCGAAAGGCCAGCTGGACATAAAAACGGTTATGGATCACCTGTTAAACCGACCACAAAAGGAAGAATAATGTTCATCGCCCTAATCGCCAAAGACAAACCCGGCCACCTAGATACGCGCAAAGCGAACCGCGACGATCACCTGGCCTATATCAAATCAACTGGGGTCGTCGCCCAAGCGGGCCCGTTGTTGGATGGCGATGGTCAGATGTGCGGATCCTTGGTCGTGCTGGATGTGGCCGACATGGCGGCGGCGCAAAACTGGGCCGATCATGACCCCTATGCCAAGGCCGGCCTGTTCGCATCTGTTGAATTGATCCAATGGAACAAAGTGATCTGATGCAATATTGGCTGTTCAAATCCGAACCCGACACATGGGGTTGGCACGACCAAATGGCCCGTGGCGACGCGGGCGAGGAATGGAACGGCGTGCGCAATTATCAGGCGCGCAACAACATGCGCCTGATGAATATTGGGGATTTGGGATTTTTTTATCATTCCCAATCAGAACGTGCGATTGTGGGGATTGTGCAGGTCATCGCCACATCCCACCCCGACAGCACCACGGATGATCCGCGTTGGGACTGCGTGGACATTAAGGCGGTAAAACCCGTTAAAACCCCAGTCACACTGGATCAGGTCAAATCCCATCCGATTCTATGCGATATGCCCTTGGCCAAAAACCCACGGCTGTCGGTGCAACCGGTCACCCAAGAACAATGGGCCATCATTTGCGCCATGGCGGGCGTTTAGGTAACTGTTGACTTTGAACCCAAAACAGGTCATTAGGCGGCCTTGGCTGTTTAGCGGCGTGAGCACGCCTGAGTTATAGGCGCTTCAGCATAATCCGTTTCCACATCACGCATGGTACGCAACACGTCACAAGGTTCCTTGGGTGGTCTGAGGTATCTTAATGTGGCAGTATTGGCGTCTTTGACGTGATGATCGCCTGCGCATCTGCGTAGGTAAAGGAATGATATGTTTGACTTTGAAATGCTGGATCTGCCAGCACACCTGAAAACTCGGCTAAAAGAATTAAACTTTAGCGAACCCACACCGATCCAAAACAAAGCGATCCCTCTGGCCCTAGCGGGTCACGATATTTTGGGACTGGCCCAAACGGGTACCGGCAAAACATTGGCCTTTGGCCTGCCGCTGTTGAACCACGTGCTGAACGCACCTGGCAAACCAGAACCCAAAGTGGCGAAATCGCTGATTTTGGCCCCCACCCGCGAATTGGTGAACCAAATCGCCGAAAGCCTAAAACAGTTTACAATTGGCACCAAAGTACGGGTTATGACCGTTGTTGGTGGGCAATCAATTAACAAACAAATCCAACTGTTGGGCCGCGGCACCGACATTTTGGTGGCAACACCGGGCCGTTTGATCGACCTGTTGGATCGTCGCGCTGTCACATTGAAACAGGCGCATTATCTGGTGCTGGACGAGGCGGACCAAATGTTGGATCTGGGCTTTATTCATGCCCTACGCCGTATTGCGCCCGAATTGGGCACACCGCGTCAAACCATGCTGTTTTCCGCAACGATGCCGAAAAAAATGGAAGAGCTGTCCAGCGCATACCTGAAAAACCCACAGCGTGTTCAGGTGTCCCCCCCAGGCAAAGCCGCCGATAAAATTACACAATCTGTTCATTTTCTGGCAAAAGCATCCAAGCCTGGCCAGTTGCGCGATATTTTGCGCCAAGACCCCAAAGCCAAAACATTGGTGTTCGGTCGGACAAAGCATGGCACAGAAAAATTGATGAAATCGCTTGTCGCTGATGGCTTTCGGGCTGTTTCCATTCATGGCAACAAAAGCCAAGGCCAGCGGGACCGTGCCATCGCTGCGTTCAAAGCGGGCGACGCAAACATTTTATGTGCCACAGACGTGGCCGCGCGCGGGATTGATATTCCTGACGTGATGTTTGTTGTGAACTACGATCTGCCAGAGGTGGCCGATAACTATGTTCACCGCATTGGTCGTACTGCCCGTGCGGGACGCACAGGCGAGGCCATTACATTGTGCAGCCCCGAGGAAATTCCATTGCTGCGCGATATTGAAAAGGTGATGAAAATTCAAGTTCCCGTCGCAAGCGGCGAAGGCATGTTGGCTGGATTTGAACCCCCCGCCGGCGCGAAAAAGCCCGCTGGAAGAAAGCGCCCCCATCGTGGTGGTCGCCCATCTGGCGGGGCATCGGCCCCGGGCGGAAACACAGATTTCCGCAAACGCCGCAAATCGGGCGGTCAGAAAAAATCGGCCTGAGCTAAGGTCACGCATGACATCAAAAGGGGGCATCGGCCCCCTTTTTCTTTCTTAAATTGTTTCATTTATCGATAATCGCCATATTGGAGTAATTGTTGCGATTAAAGGTTGCACAGACTATCTGTAACACTACTTTTCCTATTCAATCATTTTTCAAAGAGTATTTCTGCCCAAATGGAACCACCCCTGTTTACTGATCGCCAGTTTGAAATTCTGAAACTTATGGCAGATGGCTATACTCGTCAGGAAATCGCTGGCAAATTAAATCTGTCGCCAGACCCAATTTTTTCATCAGAAAGCTGTTTTTAACGGTTTCCAATTCGCTTTGCTGGCTACCAGCAACGGTGGACGCGTCTGCGTTGTAAATGGACGGGCCACAGCCGATTGTGACCTTGGTCAACAAATCCATATCTGGCGTCATGCCACATTTATTTTTCAAATCGTCTGCATATTTCGCAATTAGTTCGTCACGCTTGCCCATGATTACCCCCTTTGGATAGATTTAATAACGAAAGTATCGTTAGCCAAATGTTATGGTCACGCAATGCTGAATATGCCCTAAAACGCAAAAAACCGCGCATATAAGCGCGGTTTTGCAATTTTTTAGTCCTGAATACTTAGTAACGATAATGTTCAGGCTTAAACGGGCCTTCAGTGGTGACGCCGATGTAATCCGCCTGATCTTTGTTCAGTTTGGTCAGTTTCACACCGATACGGTCCAGATGCAGGCGGGCCACTTTTTCATCCAAATGCTTGGGCAGGATGAAAACACCAGGGGCATATTCATCACCCTTGGTCCACAGCTCGATCTGGGCCAAAACTTGGTTGGTGAACGACGCAGACATCACGAATGATGGGTGTCCTGTCGCGTTGCCTAGGTTCAACAAACGGCCCTCGGACAACAGGATGATACGGCTGCCGGACGGCATTTCGATCATGTCCACCTGATCCTTGATGTTGGTCCATTTGTGGTTGCGCAGGTTGGCCACCTGAATTTCGTTATCGAAATGGCCGATATTGCCGACGATGGCCATATCCTTCATTTCGCGCATGTGTTCAATGCGGATCACATCGCGGTTGCCAGTGGTGGTGATGAACACATCGGCGCTGTCAACAACATCCTCTAGCACGACAACTTCGAAACCATCCATCGCGGCCTGCAATGCGCAGATTGGGTCCACTTCGGTCACCTTGACACGCGCACCAGCACCGCGCAGGGATGCGGCCGACCCTTTGCCCACGTCGCCATATCCACACACAACAGCAACCTTGCCGGCCATCATCGTGTCAGTCGCACGGCGGATCCCGTCAACCAGCGATTCCTTACATCCGTATTTATTGTCGAATTTCGATTTCGTAACCGAGTCATTGACATTGATCGCGGGGAACGGCAGCTGGCCTTTCTTGTGCAAATCATACAGACGGTGAACGCCGGTTGTTGTTTCCTCGGACACGCCTTTGATCGCATCACGGGTTTTGGTGAACCATCCGGGCGATTGTGCCATACGCTTTTTAATCTGCGCTTTGATGACTTCTTCTTCTTCGGATTGGGGAACGGGGATGATGTCTTCGCCTGCTTCGGCGCGCGCACCCAGCAATACATACAATGTCGCGTCACCACCATCGTCCAAAATCATGTTCGCGCCATCCGCAAACTGGAACGATTTATCCAGATAATCCCAATGTTCCTCTAGGGACTGACCCTTGACCGCGAACACGGGAATGCCCGCTTGGGCGATCGCAGCCGCGGCATGGTCCTGCGTGGAAAAGATATTGCAAGACGCCCAGCGCACATCAGCGCCCAGCGCCACCAATGTTTCAATCAACACAGCCGTTTGGATCGTCATATGCAACGATCCAACGATGCGCGCACCTTTCAGCGGCTGGCTGTCGCCAAATTCCGCGCGGCAGGCCATCAGGCCCGGCATTTCGGTTTCGGCGATGTTTAATTCTTTGCGCCCAAATTCGGCCAAAGCAATGTCTTTTACGATGTAATCAGTCGTCATTTTGCGGATTCCTTATTCTTTGGGGGCGACCTAACACATATAGGGGGGACAGACAATTTGGAAAACGGATAGCCCGAAATCACAACATTTTCTGCATCAACACCAAATCCATCCAGCGGCCAAATTTGTATCCCACTTGTGGCAATGTTGCGATGCGCCGAAACCCGATGCGGTTGTGGAACGCAACGCCGGCCGGGTTTTCACCGCTAACCCCCGCCCACATGGAATGCACCCCGGCATCGCGGGCATGATCACACAGACGGGCCATTAAATCACGACCAATGCCCAAACCATGAACGCGTGGGTCCAAAACGATGCTATGTTCCATTGTTCGCGCATAGCCGGGACCACCGCGAAATTGGAAATAGGTGGCAAAGCCCGCCACCCCCATATCATCACAAACCACGAAAAACCCTAACCCCGCCGCCTGTCGCGCAGTGATATCAGCGGCAATACCATCCGGCGTTTTCAGCGCGGTGGTAAAGGTATTGGGCGTGTTTTCGATCATATCGTTCCAAATCTCGGCAATCACGCGGCTGTCTGATGGGCGGGCGGGACGTATCTGCATTGTATCCTCGGGGTTGGTCATGGGTTTATGTTGCACAGCGCCCGCGTCTTGCCCAGATGATTTTTATGCCCCACGTAGCTTTGTGCATGACCACCGATAAAATTCATGCTAGGGGGCAGGTATGACCCAGATCCCATCCAAAGCCGAAATCCTAGAGTGGATTTCGACACACCCGACCCTGACCGCCAAACGTGACATTGCCAAAGCCTTTGGAATAAAAGGGGCCGCCCGCATTGAATTAAAACGCGTGCTTAAGCAGTTAGAGGACGAAGGCCACCTGTCCAAGCGCAAAAAGACCTATCGCGATCGCGACAGCCTGCCGCCCGTGACATTGCTGCAAATGATGCACCCAACACGCGATGGTGACATTTTTGCCCGCCCCCTTGAATGGCATGGCGACGGCGAAGAGCCGATTGTTTTGATGACCTTATCCCCCACCGATCCCGCTGTCGGATATGGCGATCGGATCTTGGGCAAGGTGCGCGCCGTGACCGGCGAAGCGCATCAGTATGAGGCAAAAATCATCCGCAAAATCGGCACAGCCCCCAGCCGCGTTTTGGGCGTGTTTCGCAAAACCGCCGAAGGTGGGCGCATTGTCCCCATCGACAAATCTGGCAAAGAATGGACCGTCCCCGAGGCCGCCGTAAATGGCGCGCGTGACGGTGAATTGGTCGAGGCCCAGCAATCCGGCCCAAAAACCCGAATGGGTCTGCCCGTTGCGAAAATTATGGATCGTTTAGGCGATCCAACTGCGCCCAAGGCCGTGTCCCTGATCGCGATTCATCAACATGGGATTCCCGATGATTTCCCCGCTGACGTTATCGCCGAGGCAGACGCGAAAAAACCTGCACCCCTGAAAGGGCGCCAAGACCTGCGCGATGTTCCTTTGGTCACCATCGACCCCGCCGATGCGCGCGATCACGATGACGCAGTTTTTGCCGAATATGACACGGATCCCGCGAACAAAGGCGGATTTATCCTGTGGGTCGCAATTGCCGACGTGGCCCATTATGTCACCCCCGGTTCGCAACTGGACCGCGAGGCATGGAAACGCGGCAATTCCACATACTTCCCGGATCGGGTCGTACCAATGTTGCCCGACCGTCTGTCAGGTGATCTGTGCAGCCTGCACGAAGGTGTGCCGCGCGCCTGTATCGCGCTGCGTATGGTATTGGATGCGCAGGGCGATAAAATATCGCATGAATTTCATCGCGCTATGATGAAATCAGCGGCGTCCTTGACCTATGAAGAGGTCCAAGCCGCAATGGATGGGCATGTCAATGAACGCGTCGAGCCATATTTAGAGACTGTTATTCAACCCCTATATGCCGCATATGCCGCCTTGGCTGCCGCGCGCGAACGTCGGCAACCATTGGATCTGGATTTACCAGAGCGCCGCATCGAATTGTCCGATGATGGCAAAGTGGCCTCGGTCGCGTTCAAAGATCGGCTTGATGCCCACCGCCTGATCGAAGAATGCATGGTTTTGGCCAATGTCGCCGCCGCGGAAACGCTGATCGCGAAAAAAACGCCCCTGTTGTTCCGCGTCCACGAAGAGCCGTCACAGGACAAATTGGACGCCTTGCGCGAAACGGCCCAAGCGGCAGGTTTGGTTCTGGCCAAGGGGCAAGTATTACGCACCAAACATCTAAATCAGCTGTTACAACAGGCCAAAGGCACAGATGATGCCGAATTGATCAATATCTCGACCCTGCGGTCCATGACCCAGGCGTATTATGCGCCGCAGAATTTCGGGCATTTTGGTCTGGCATTGCGCAATTATGCGCATTTCACGTCGCCCATCCGGCGATATGCCGATTTGATTGTGCATCGCGCGTTAATTGCCAGCCATGGTTGGGGCAACGATGGTCTAAGACCCGAAGAAATCGAACGGCTTGAGGAAACGGGCAACAATATTTCCACCACCGAACGCCGGTCGATGGTGGCCGAACGCGACACGGTTGATCGGTATTTGGCCGCCTATCTGTCCGAACGCAAGGGTGACGAATTTGACGGGCGCATCAGCGGGGTGGCAAAATTCGGGATCTTTGTCCGGATTGACGACAGCGGCGCGGATGGCATCGTGCCCGTCCGGTCATTGGGGCGGGAATTTTTCCATCATGACCCAAAGGCAAATACATTAATCGGCTCTGATACGGGGCTGACCCTGTCATTGGGGATGCGTGTCACCGTCCGCCTGACCGAAGCAGAGCCGGTTGCCGGCGGTATCGCGTTCGAATTATTATCCGTAAATGACACAGCATTGCCCCGCGGGCCACGACGGTTTTCCAAGACAGCGAAACGGAAAATGGCATTGGCCAAGAAAAAAGATAGCAACACCAAGCGAAAGGTGAAACGACGCAAAGGATGACAGACATCGGGTTTCACGACTGGATCGCAAAGACCACGCCAGAGTGGGCGGGCCGGTGTCATTTTTTACCCGAAGTTTTGGAGCGTGATCGGGATCAACCCGAAAAAACAGTGTCTATATGGGCCTATCTTGATCGTGTCCTATCAGACCACCGCATCGCGCAGGGGCGCCTTATGGCTGAGACATGGGCCGATGCGCTATCCAAAATTGAGGCCCGCTTTGGTCTGTCGCGTTATGAAATTTTGGCCATTTGGGGGCTAGAGACCAACTATGGCGCCAATCGTGGCGATATACATGTGCCAAGCGCGCTGGCAACATTGGCCTATCGCGCCGGCACATCCCGTCGCAGAGACATGTTTTTGGCCCAGTTGCAGGCGCTAAGCGATATCCACCACATTCCCAACGACAATCTGCGTGGCAGCTGGGCTGGCGCCATGGGCCACACACAATTCATGCCACAGGCCTATCGCGATTATGCCGTTGCCTATACTGGCGACAGACCTGCCGATATTTGGGCAGATGATCCGCGCGATGCGCTGACATCAACCGCGCGATATTTGGTCGCGCATGGTGCAGTATCGCATGAGATTGATGTACATTTTTGTTATTTAGACACTGATTTTGACTATGGGTGTTTGGAATTTCCAGTCAATGGCACGCATATTTCAGGGCTGCACGACGGCAAAACATATCGCGGTATGGCCCCCTATGGATCACATGGTCCCGTGGTGTTTTTAGGTCCAAATGCCCAAGCGATATATGGGTACAACCATTCACTGCACTATGTTCTGGCGGTTGTATTTCTGGCGCAAAAATTGGCATATTTGGATGTGCCGCCGGTGGATTGGCCCGTTGATTTGGACACCCTGTCACGCGCTGAAATACAACGCGTACAACAATATTTGGTTGACTTGGGCTATGACACCAATGGTGTGGACGGCATTTGGGGCGCCGGCAGCAGACGCGCGTTGCGTCAGTGGCAAGTATCCGTTGGACACGTTGCTGATGGCTATCCAACGCTTCAAGTGTTAGCGCAGCTGTCAGGTCAGTGATTGGCCCTGGCGGGCCAAGCCTGCGGCGCGAGTATTTTTGCAAAAATGAAAGACTATCCTTCGCCAAATGGGATCCAGATGGTTTTTGGTTCGGTTGCGTGGGGCAGTGCAGTTTTGACGAATGCGCTGTTCCAGGTCTGGTCGTATCCGTCATTGACCCAAGTGCGTTTGAGGTTGGTGATGCTGTTTTCTTGGATCGTTTTAGAGATATCTGCCTGAGAAAAGGACCAAACTGCGTCGATTTCCATGTGGCCGGCCATATGGGGTGCCAATTCGGTATGCGATCCAGTCAGGATATTGGCCGCGCCTGCAGGAACGTCAGATGTGTCGAGAATTTGATAAAGGTCGGTTGCGATTAAGGGGGCCGTTTCGCTGGCGACCATGATCATTCGATTGCCCATTGCCAGACCCGATGCAAGGGGTGCAATCAGGCCCATCAAGGGCATATGGTTGGGGCAAAAGGCACCGATGACGCCAAGTGGTTCGTTTACAACCAAAGTTGCGCCGCGCATGGGTGTGTTGGCGATGGTGCCGTCGAATTTATCGGCCCAAGCGGCGGCAGCGAAGAGCGTGTCGAGGGCTGTTTCAACCTCGGATTTACCCGATTTAGAGCCTGTTTTTGCATCAATATTAGTCGCAAATTCATCGGCGCGGGCAGATAGGTTTTCGGCCAGAAAATACAGGATCTGGGCCCGCAGGTGACCCGTTGATTTCGACCATCCGTTGGCCGAAACGGCGGCCGTTGCGGCGTTGCGGATATCTTTGCGGCTGGCCAATGGCATGTGGCCAATGAGTTTACCGCCCGCGTCGTGGACGGGTTGGGAATATCCGCTGTCGGGCCGGGATTGTTTGCCGCCGATATAGAGTTTCGCGGTGCGATCAATATTCAAAACACCCGTATTAGAGACGGATTTTGCGGCGATGGGTTTGATTTTGACCTGTTTTGCTGCGGGTTTGGTATAGGCGGACAGTCCTGTCCAGCCACCTTCGCGGCCGAAGCCACTGTCGCGTTGCCCGCCAAAGGGAGCAGCGGCGTCAAACATATTGGTGCCATTGATCCAGATTACGCCGGCACGCAGTTGCGGGGCGATGCCAAGGGTAAGGTTAATATTTTCGCTCCAGATCGATGCGGCAAGGCCGTAGCGGGTGTTATTGGCCAGTTCGACCGCCTCGGACGGGGTGCGGAAGGTCATGGACACCAAAACGGGGCCAAAGATTTCGTCCTGCATCAGGGGATCGGCGGTGCCCAGCCCTGTGATCAGGGTTGGCGGATAAAACAGGCCAGAATTCGGCGCGCTGCCTTGGGTGATGTCAGCATTGCATTGGCCGACCATTGCGGTGATGCGGTCATATTGGCTGCGATCCACGATGGCGCCCATGTCGATGGATTTATCCAGCGGATTGCCGACGCGCAGTTTCGCCATGCGCGCGCGCAGTTTGGTATAGAACCGGTCTGCCACGCCCTCTTGCACCAGCAAACGGGACCCTGCGCAGCACACTTGGCCTTGGTTAAACCAGATGGCGTCAACGACACCTTCGACGGCGCTGTCCAGATCGGCGTCATCGAATACGATAAAGGGGGATTTACCGCCCAATTCCAAGGTCAGCGATTTGCCCGTGCCGGCGGTCGCCACGCGGATTTTGCGCCCCACCTCGGTCGAGCCGGTAAAGGCGATTTTGTCGATATCGGGGTGCGATACGATCATTTCACCCACGCGGCCATCGCCTGTGACGATGTTGACAACGCCGTTTGGCACGCCGGCTTCGGTACAGATTTGCGCGAACAACAGCGCGGTTAGGGATGTGTATTCGGCCGGTTTCAACACCACCGTATTGCCCATCGCCAATGCAGGCGCAATTTTCCATGCCAGCATGAGCAGTGGAAAGTTCCACGGAATGATCTGACCACACACGCCCAGTGCCTGACGGTCCGGCAATTCGGTATCCATCACCGCGGCCATGCCTGCGTGGTAATAAAAATGGCGTTGCGCCAAGGGGATATCGGCATCGCGGCTTTCGCGGATGGGTTTGCCATTGTCCAGCGTTTCCAGAACGGCAAATAACCGCGCGTGTTTTTGCAACAACCGCGCCAGCGCGTATAATACCCGCGCGCGACCTTGGCCGCCCAGTTTTTCCCATTTGGCTTGCGCCTTGCGGGCGGCGGCAACGGCGGCGTTGATATCATCTGGGGTTGCCTGCGACACCTGGGCCAAGGGTTCACCTGTGGCGGGGTTTAGCGTGTCAAATGTGGTGCCGGCGGCCGTCATTTTGCCGTTGATGAAATGACCAAAGGGGCCGTTTGCGGCGATCCAATCCAAAGCGACGGTTGCAGATTCAGGGGCGGTTCCATAATCCATGGTTTCAAAAATCTCTTTCACAGTCATTGTTTTACCCCATCGCATGGTGGTTAGCGGCGGAATAGGCGCCGGTGACGTGGTGATCCAACTGGCGTTCGATATCGCCCATCAACGACGATGCGCCAAAGCGGAACAGATCATTTTCCAGCCAACGGCGGCCCAGTTCTTCGTTCATCATGGACAGATAAACCAAGGCATCCTTGGCCTTGGAAATGCCGCCTGCGGGTTTATAGCCGACCATATAACCGGTGCGGTCGTAATAATCGCGGATCGCGCGGATCATGACCAAGGATACAGGCAGGGTGGCGTTCACGCTTTCTTTGCCGGTTGATGTTTTGATAAAATCAGCGCCAGCCATCATACAGATCATGGAGGCCCGCGCCACATTGCGCAGCGATCCCAATTCGCCGGTGGCCAAGATCGCCTTGACATGGGCATCGCCACAGGCATCGCGGAATGCGCGCATTTCATCGTATAGCGCCTGCCAGTTTTGCGACAACACATGGCGGCGCGATATGACGATGTCAATTTCGCGGGCGCCTGCAGCAACGGATGCCTCAATCTCGGCAATGCGCAGGTTTAGGGGCGACAGACCAGCAGGGAACCCCGTAGATACGGCAGCGACCGGAATACCGGTGCCATCCAACGCCTGAACGGCGGTTTCGATCATATCGTGATAGACACAGACCGCACCCACCGTGATTGGCCCCATGCCCAGCGCATCCAATATATCGCGGCGCACGGGATTGCGGGCCTTGGCGCACAAACGGCGCACCCGATCGGCGGTGTCATCACCTGAAAGCGTGGTCAAATCGATGCAGGTGATCGCACGCAACAGCCATGCGGCTTGGTGATCCTTTTTCACCGACCTTCGTGTGCCCAATTGGCCCGCGCGGCGTTCAATGGCGGATTGATTGGCCTGCACGCCCAGCGCCCAGTCCAAATCCAAAGGGGTCCCCGGATTACGGGGAAAACCATGTGATGTCATATGTAAACGTCCAATTTTATCGCGATCACAGTGCCATGCCGCAGCCCAAGTGGCAAGGCTTGACCTAACTGGCGTAGGTGGATCCTTCTTCGTCCAAGATCGCCTTTAACTCGGCCAGATGGCGGGCATCCTGTTCGGGATAGGTTTCCAATTCGCGGGCGGTTTTTTCGGCGATATCATCGGGCAGAATGCGCAGCGGTTGGCCCGTTTGCAGCGCACGGATATAGGTTTCCGCCGCGCGTTCGAAATAATATAGGCGGTTAAACGTATCGGCCACGGTTTCGCCCACGACCAAAACGCCGTGATTGCCCATGATCAGCACCTTTTTCTGGGGATCTGACAACAGGGTGGAACACCGCACGCCTTCTTCTTCGAATGCCAAGCCGCCGTAATTGTCATCAATCACATAGCGATTGAAAAATGTGGCGCAATTTTGGTCAATGGGCGGCAGGCGACTGTCGGCCAATGATGCCAAGACGGTGGCATGGATCGAATGGACATGCATGGCGCAACGCGCATGCGCACAATGGCGATGGATTGCCCCGTGCAGCCCCCATGCGGTGGGATCGGGCGCATTTGGTCCCGACAGTGTTTCGGGATCATTTGCGTCAACCACGATTAAATCTGATGCCTTGACGCGGGAAAAATGCACTTGGTTCGGGTTCATCAAAAACCGTGTGCCATCGTCGTTGATGGCCAGTGAAAAATGGTTGGCCACGCCTTCGTGCATGTTTAACCGCGCGGTCCAGCGAAAGGCCGCCGCCAAATCAACCCGTTCGGCCCAGTTATCAATGTTTGCGTGTTTCATGCGACCCTCATGTCAATTATGACCAAGGGTCGCATAGGTTTAAATCGCGCGCAAATTATTTTTTCAATTATTCTGCGGAATGGTTGGTTAGTTATGCAGCGCACAAGCGGGCGACCAGACGTAGCCATCTGGGCATAAAATACAGGCCTCGCGCAGGCCGTGGGGTTTGTCTGTGGGCAACTCTAGGATATCGGCGCCGATTTGTTTGGCCCGATCCACTGCGGCATCAGGATCAGATTGAAACAGGTAAAACTGCGCCCCTGCACCGCGTGGCGGCAGTTCGGGGACCAGCCCAAGCATCGGATGCGTCCCAAAGGTACGATCCGCGTGCAATTGCATCACCTGCCCCTGATATTGCATAATCGCGAAATCATCGCTGACGCGGTGGGCTGTCATACCAAATACATGTGACAAAAATTCTGCGCTGCGCCGCACATCACGCACCAGCAGATTGACCCCAATCCCAGTCAAGGATGCGCCAAAATCGTCGGCGGATACGGTTTCAAAATCCATATAAAAACTTTCAATGCTATATCTTGCAGTACTGTCAAATGCGTGCCACACTTCGTGTGATAGAAAAAGACTATCCAATAACAATAATTCCGTCAATCAAGCGGAGAATAGGCACAAATGACAGATCACGACATTACAACCCAAACCCCAAATGGCCTAGCCACGCAGAGCTTTGATGATGCGCAGGCCGCCTATGACCATTTGGTCATGCTGTACGATTCAGCTGTTGGGTTTTTACGGGACAAATTTGCACAGGTCATGGAACAGGGCGTGGATCAAACACGATTTCGCGCGTTCTATCCCGAAATTCGTATTCGCACGACATCATATGCCGCGGTGGACAGCCGGCTGAGTTTCGGCCACGTCCCAGAGCCAGGCACCTATGCAATTACGGTAACACATCCAAAATTGTTCGGCCCCTATCTGAAACAGCAAATGGCGTTGTTGTTGCAAAACCACAATGTACCGCTGGACATTGGTCCATCGGATACGCCCATCCCACTGCACTTTGCCATGATCGGCAGCGGTGCGGTGGCCATTCCCCATGACGGGGCCGCCGATTTTACATTGCGCGATTATTTTGATGTGCCTGATTTGGCGACAACAAATGATGATATTGTAAATGGCGTATCGCAGCCCGCCGCTGACGGCACCCAACCCTTAGGCCTGTTTACGGCGCAGCGGGTGGATTATTCGCTGGCGCGGCTGTCGCATTACACTGCGACTGATCCCGAACATTTCCAGAATTTCGTACTGTTCACCAACTATCAATTCTATGTGTCCGAATTCGAAGATTACGCCCGCACGATGTTGGCGGATCCCAACAGCGGATATGTCAGCTTTGTATCCACCGGAAACGCGGAAATCACCACTGCGGACGGCACATTGCCTGTGCCCGAAAAATTGCCGCAGATGCCCACCTATCACCTGAAACGGGCGGATGGGAATGGGATCACATTGGTCAACATTGGCGTGGGGCCATCAAACGCGAAAACAGCCACAGACCATATCGCCGTAATGCGACCCCATGCGTGGTTGATGGTGGGCCATTGCGCGGGCCTGCGCAATTCGCAATCACTGGGGGATTTTGCGCTGGCCCATGCGTACCTGCGCGAAGATCGCGTTTTGGACGACGACCTGCCCGCTTGGGCGCCAGTCCCTGCCTTGGCCGAAATGCAAATCGCGCTGGAAACGGCTGTGGCCGATGTCACCCAGCTGTCAGGGTTTGAATTGAAACGCATCATGCGCACCGGCACCGTGGCCACTGTGGATAACCGAAACTGGGAACTGCGTGACAACAGCGGGCCGGTACAGCGCCTGTCACAATCGCGTGCCATCGCGCTGGATATGGAAAGTGCGACCATCGCCGCAAACGGGTATCGGTTCCGCGTGCCCTATGCCACATTGCTGTGTGTCAGCGATAAACCCCTGCATGGCGAACTGAAATTACCTGGCATGGCGTCAGATTTTTATAAAACACAGGTTGCGCGTCATCTGATGATTGGCATAAGGTCAATGGAAATCCTGCGAGATATGCCAATTGAACGCTTGCAAAGCCGAAAATTACGCAGTTTTAACGAAACCGCGTTCCTCTAAAGTCAAAAAAACAGAAAAAAAGTATGTTTTTGACTGGAAAAGAGCCACTATTTGTTGTGTTATTCCACAACATTCAGTTACATAATAAGAACGAGGCCCCATGAGTTGGGCAGTTGAAGGAGAGAAAAATGTCTAAACCAATGACCAAAACACAACTGGTTGCAGCAATCGCTGAGAAAATGGGCGCAGATAAGAAAACTGCAGGGGCCGCATTGGACACCATTTGTGAAATCATCACATCAGAAGTTTCCGGCGGCGGCGCAGTGACCCTGCCAGGCATCGGCAAAATCCAGTGCCGCGAACGTCCAGAGCGTATGGTTCGCAACCCAGCAACTGGCGAACAGTTCAAGAAAGAAGCGGACAAGGTCGTAAAAATGACCATCGCCAAAGCGTTGAAAGACAGCGTTAACGGCTAAGATCTGTTACCTTTCAGATTGATACAGGGGGTCGCTTTTTGCGGCCCTTTTCTTTTGCTGCGTTCCGTGTCACCAATATCCAAACATTTCGGAGAATAGATATGGATTTGCGTTCGATGGGCCTTGGGCTTGCGTTTGTGATTATGTGGTCATCGGCCTTTACGTCTGCGCGTATCATTGTCGTCGAAGCCCCGCCTATATCGTCGTTATCCTTGCGGTTTTTTATTTCTGGTATCATCGGCGTATTGATCGCACGATTTATGGGACAAACGTGGCATCTGACCCGCGCCCAATGGAAAAGCGTGGTGATTTTCGGGATCTGCCAAAACGCCCTGTACTTGGGGCTGAATTTTGTTGCAATGCAATGGATCGAGGCATCGCTGGCATCCATCATCGCGTCAACCATGCCTTTGATCGTGGCGCTGATCGGCTGGCTGGCCTTTGGCGATCGTTTGCGGCCCATGGCGATTGCGGGTCTGGTGGCCGGCATCATTGGCGTTATGTTGATCATGGGGTCGCGGTTTCAGGGAAATGTTGACCTGACCGGGATCGTGTTATGTGCAATTGCTGCCGTTTCACTGGCCGTGGCCACATTGTCGATGCGTGGTGCATCGTCGGGGGGCAATTTCATGATGGTCGTTGGATTGCAAATGTTGGTTGGCGCAGTGGCATTGCTAGGCCCTGCACTGGCGTTCGAAACCTGGGATGTCGTTTGGAGCACACGGCTGATCATCGCATTCGGATATACAACATTGATACCGGGATTGGTGGCGACCTTGGTTTGGTTTTATTTGGTCGATCGCATTGGTGCGGTTCGGGCATCGACCTATCATTTTTTGAATCCATTTTTTGGTGTGGCGATTGCCGCGTGGATTTTGTCAGAACCTTTGCATTGGGTGGATGTGATTGGTGTGGCGATCATTGCGGGCGGGATTTTGGCTGTGCAACTGGCCAAGCAAAAGGCATAGTGCGATGGGGGGCTGTCTGCCCCCCAACCCCCCCGAGAGTATTTTTACAAAACTGAATGCATTTTTGTTTGAGATGCTGCGCAAGATATGCGAAACAAAGCATGAACATGGAGGGTATTTACGTGGCGCAGCGGGCATGGCAGCGGATGTTATCGGGGCGGCGGTTGGATTTATTGGATCCGACGCCCATGGATATCGAGATTGAGGACATTGCGCATGGCTTGGCCTTTGTTGCGCGGTGGAATGGGCAGACGCGGGGGGATTATGCCTATTCCGTGGCGGAGCATTCGCTGTTGGTACTGGCATTGTTTGACCGGATGTACCCCAAGGCAAAACCAGCGACGCGATTGATGGCATTGCTGCATGACGCGCCTGAATATGTGATTGGCGATATGATTTCCCCAGTCAAAGCCGCCATTGGTGCGGAATATGGCGCATTGGATGATCGTTTGATGGCGGCCATTCATATTCGGTTTGGGTTACCCGCGAAAACACCGGTTGCCGTGAAGCGGCAGATCAAGGCCGCCGATAAGGTGAGTGCCTGGATGGAAGCGGTGCAGATTGCCGGATTTTCCGAAAGTGAGGCAGATAAATTATTTGGACGCGTAGATCGCGGGATTTTTGAGGGATTGCAGATACGGTTGCGTGCACCCAAGGACGTTCGAGAAGACTATATTGCGCGCGTAAAGGGGTTGTTATGAATATTGAGACAGCCCAGCGGGCGCATCTGGCTGACATGGTTCGGATTATGAACGGTTTGATTGCGATGGGCGATAACACGGCATATCGCACCCCATTTACACAAGACAGGCTTTGGGACCATATGGCATTGAATGCCGATGCGGTGTCGCGTTTGGTTGCGGTGCGTGATGGTCATGTGTTGGGGTTTCAGTATACCAATTGGGCGGATAAACCTGCCGGTCGGGCCTATATCGCCAGCTTTATGGACCCAAGGGCGCAGGGCCAAGGTATTGGGCGCGCCTTGTTTACCCAGACGGTATTGGCCGCAAAACAAGCCGGTGTTGTAACGTTGGATGCCACCATTCGGACCGACAATGTTTCGGGATTGGCGTATTACACAGCGATGGGGTTTGTGGACCATCAGATTTACCGCGATGTCGCGCTGTCTGACGGCACCCGTGTGGATCAGGTGCAAAAACTGTATCAGGTATAGCCGTTTATCGGGGGCTGCGTTTGGCCAAGATGCGTTGCAGTGTGCGGCGGTGCATATTTAAACGGCGTGCTGTTTCGCTGACATTTCGGTCACAGAGTTCATAGACACGCTGGATATGTTCCCAGCGCACGCGATCCGCACTCATCGGGTTTTCCGGGGGTGGGGGCAATTCCTCTTCGCGGACCAAGAGGGCGTTGGTGACGTCATCGGCATCGGCAGGTTTCGACAGATAATCTGTCGCACCGATTTTGACCGCAGCCACGGCCGTGGCAATGGCGCCATAGCCTGTCAGCACAACGATACGACTGTCGGGACGTTTGTTGCGCAGGACTTCGACCACTTCTAGCCCGTTTCCATCACCCAAGCGCAGGTCAACAACCGCATATGCAGGGGGACGCGCCGTCGCAATTGCACGCCCTGCGGCAACGGATCCGGCTGTTTCGACGGAAAACCCACGTTTTTCCATGGCTTTGGCCAAGCGTTTCAAAAACGCCTCATCATCATCAACAAGCAAAAGCGAATTGTCTGTACCAATTTCTGCTGATAGATTTTCTGCCACGTTCATTCCTCCGTCAATAAAGGAATGCTAGTCCGATTTTTGAATAAGGTCAAACGCTTAAGGGATTACATGTTCGTGATAAAACACGCCGCAGTTTCTGCCATTTGTTCGGGTGTTGTTTCGCGTCGGAAAAATTCAACAAACCCATGGTCGGGCAAAACCAGATAGGACATGGTCGAATGATCGACCAAGTAATATTCGTCTATGCTGTCTTGCTTATTATAATAGGTGCGATAGGCCTTGGATGCGGCTTTGATCTGGTCTGGCGACCCTGTTAGGCCGACCATTTTGGGATGCACATAGGATGCGAATTCGCCGACCGCCTCGGGGGTGTCGCGTTCTGGATCAATTGTAATAAACACGGGCGTTGCAGAAATGCCCTGTTCGGCCAAAATATCGACGGCCTCGGCGTTGCGGGCGGTGTCATAGGGGCAGATATCGGGGCAGAACGTATAGCCGAAATACAAAATGGACGGTTCGGTAATGACATCCGCGTCGGTGACGGTTTCGCCTTGGGCATTTACCAATTCAAACGGACCGCCAATGGCGCCTGATCCACCCGCAACCATACTGGTGCGGCATTCGGCAAACTGATCATCCGAGCCCGCGCCAAACGGTCCGACACCCAAAACAGCCGCAAAGGACACTGCCAGGCCAATCCCAACTGCAGACAGAGCAAGAACGCGAATTTTAGCGGACATGGTATTTCCTTTGACTTTGGTGTGAACCGATGCAAGTCATGTAACCCAAAGAACGCCAAATTAAAATAGGGTGCGACAAAGATGACGGACCAGATGGTAAATGTAATGCGCCGCAACCAAGGGGGCACATGGATCCGGTTGCGCACCATGATTTTGATCCGCTGGATTGCGATTTTGGGCCAGCTTGCGGCCATTTTAGTGGCGGTTCAGGTCTATGATCTGCGGTTGGAATTGGCTTGGTGTTTGTTTTTTGTGGGCCTGTCTGTGGTGATGAATCTGGCGGCTGCGTTGATTTACCCCAAGACGAAACGCCTGTCCGAACTGGAAAACACAGGAATGATCCTGTTCGATTTGTTGCAACTGTCGGCATTATTGTTCCTGACGGGTGGGCTGCACAATCCGTTTAGTATTTTGTTGGTGGCCCCTGTTGTCATTGCATCGTCCGCTTTGCCCCTGCGCTATGTTTTGGTGATCGGGATTACGGGATTGGTTGCCGTAACATTCTTGGGGTTTTTCCATATTAAATTGGAAACCGAACAATATTTCATCCTGCGCATTGCTGATATTTTTGTATTCGGAAATTGGATCGCAATCAGCGTGGCGTTTGTGTTTTTGTCGTTATACGCGCGGCGTGTGACACAGGAAATCAACACCATGGGGGATGCGTTATTTGCCACGCAAATGGCATTGGAACGCGAACAGAAACTGACCGATTTGGGGGGCGTTGTGGCCGCGGCGGCGCATGAATTGGGCACGCCGCTGGCGACCATAAAATTGGTCAGCACGGAATTGATTGACGAATTGCACGATCACCCTGATCTGGCAGAGGATGCTAGGTTAATCCGTGAACAGGCGGACCGCTGCCGTGATATCATGCGCAGCATGGGCCGTGCGGGCAAAGATGACAAACACATGCGCTATGCCCCCCTGCAAGAGGTGGTTGAAACCGCGGCAGAACCACACCAAGATCGTGGGATCGTGATTGATATTTCGATCAGCACAGACAGCCATGCCAGCGACCACCCAACCATTCATCGTCGGCCCGAAATCATCCACGGCCTGCGCAACATGATACAAAACGCGGTTGATTTTGCACAGTCCAAGGTTTGGGTCGAATTGGCATGGACACCCGATAAAATTACCGTCCGCATTTTGGACGATGGGCGGGGGTTTCCCGTTGAAATGATTGGACGCATCGGCGATCCATTCGTGCGCAAACGGCGCATGTCGGCGCACAGCGGCCAGCGCAAAGGATACGATGGAATGGGGTTGGGATTGTTCATCGCAAAAACACTGCTGGAACGTACAGGCGCAACATTGGTGTTTGCCAATGGCGACTTGGCCGCAAATAAACAACGTGGGCAACCCCGTGGCGCTGTTGTCGAAATCAATTGGATCCGTGAAATGCTGGAACAGAAATCAACAAAACTGGGCGAAAACCAAGTCCTTTGACCCGTTAACCATTTCTTAACCATCTGCGGCACATTTTAATCAAAAAATGGATTGTGCGGATGGTTTTGTTGGAAAATGCATGGCTCGCGGCGGTTGCGGCAACGCTGGCTTGGTTATTGATCTTGGCGGCACTTGCCATGTATCGCAAACGCAATGACATCAACCCACCAGCCGATAATGTCCTAAGGTGGATTTGGTCTGACCAACGGATCATTCAGATGTCGCCGGATGCCTTGGATCTGATGCAGCGGTTACAAATCCCCATCACCACGCAGGCGGTTATCCATATTCTGTCCGCACGGTTTAGCGATCTGTTGGACATGGACTTTACGGCGCTGACGGGCCCCATCACGATTGCATCGGATTGGCCCCATGATCGGGGCGTGTTGCAGTTCAGTCCGCTGCGCAATGGCGTTATGTCCTTTATCGTGACGGAAACTGCTGGGCAGGGCGATTTATTCATCCAAAACCGCGCGATACATGTTTTGGACCAAGTGGAAAGTGTGGTGCAATCAACCCCGTTTCCGGTCTGGCAAGCAAACCAAAACAATACGATTATCGAATCCAATCTGGCATTTCGCAATTTGACCGATGCGCTGGGCGAACGTTTGCACGATATCGCAACGCATCTGCAACAATCAGACGAACGCGTTCAGGTCGAAAACACCCGCGGACAACAGTTTTGGTTTGATGTAAATTTCCATGAAATCGACGACCGCACCGTATATTACGCACTGGATGTCACCGCTGTGGTCAAGGCAGAACAGGCCCAGCGCAATTTTGTGCAAACTCTAACCAAAACATTTGCAACGCTGTCCATCGGCTTGGCCATTTTTGACCGTAACCGCCAACTGGTGCTGTTTAACCCCGCCTTGGTTGATCTGACAACTTTGCCTGCCGAATTCCTAAGCGCGCGGCCGAACCTGCTGTCAGTGTTCGATAAATTGCGCGACCGCCACATCATGCCAGAACCGAAAATTACGCATCGTGGCGCGAAAAACTGGCCGTCTTGGTCGCCGCCGCCGCCGAAGGCACATTTAGCGAAGTGTGGAACCTGCCCAATGGTCAGATCTACCGAATTTCGGGCCGCCCCCACCCCGATGGGGCCTTGGCATTCCTGTTCGAAGACATCACCGCCGAGGTATCAGTGACCCGCAAATATCGGTCCGAACTGGAATTTTATTACAGCCTGCTGGATCAGATGGACACCGCCGTGGCCGTGTTTTCCATGTCGGGCACCATGATCCTATCAAACGAAGCACACCAAGACCTGTGGGGCATCAGCGAAAGCGAAACGATGCGTGATACCACCTTTGATCAGGCGCAAAACGCATGGCAGTTGCATTCACGACCCAGTCCATTTTGGGGCGATTTACGTGAATTCCTGTCACAAATTGATCACCGCACGGTTTGGCATGATCGTGTAATGTTGGATGATGGGCGCGAAATTGAATGCACCGTATTGCCGTTACCAGACCAGCATACCGCTGTCACATTCCGCCATTTGGATCGATCACCAAAATCTAACTCAGATCTGATAACGATCAGCGCTTAGAGCTTTGAAATCGGCTTGTCCTTTGGGGCATGGGCTGGCATGGTGTGACCATGAAAAACCACACATTTTCTGTCCAGCTTTCGTCGGTCGATGATACGGCACAATGGGCCGCCCGCTTTGGCGCGGTGTTGCGTCCGGGCGACGTTATTTTGATGACGGGTGACATCGGCGCGGGCAAAAGCTTTCTGGCGCGATCCATCATTCAATCCCACCAATCCACGCCCGAGGATGTGCCATCGCCCACCTTTACATTGGTTCAAACCTATGACACCGATTTGGGCGAAATTTGGCATGCGGATTTGTATCGCCTGTCGGGCCCCGATGACGTTATTGAACTGGGGTTATACGATGCCTTTGACACTGCCATCTGTTTGATTGAATGGCCCGACCGGTTACAGGATTTAACACCCCAAACCGCATTGAACATCGCATTTTCCGTGGGTCAAGCCGAGGACGCGCGCACCCTGACGATCACCGCACCCAATCAGGATTGGCGCGTTCGATTGGAACAGGTGTGTTCGCAATGATCCCGCGTGCGCCCCGATCTGAACGCATTACCGCATTCGTGGCGCACCATGGCTGGTCCGCTGCCACCCAAGTGCCCATCGCCCAAGACGCGTCCAAACGCAATTATCACCGCCTGATTGATGGGCAGTCCCACGCCATTTTAATGGACACCCCGCCCGAGGCGGCCGAAAGCACGCGCAGTTTCGAACAGATCGCCACCTATCTGCGTGGCATTGGACTGGGTGCGCCACAGGTCTATGCCTGTGATCACGACTTGGGCGTCATGATTGTTCAGGATTTGGGAACATTACGCTTTGCCGATGAATTCCGAACTGCGCCAGAATTACAACCCCAACGCTATGGCGCGGCGATTGATGCCTTGGCCCATTTGGCGCAATCGCAGCCCTGTTCCGACCTGACCCGAATGGGGGCCGATCGGTATCTGACATTGCTGGACCGGCTCTTTGACTTTTATCTCTGCGATCCCCTGGCAGACAGCCAGAAAACCGAATTTCTGGGCCACCTATTGCATCATGCGCAGCCCGTGTTTGACACCAATTTCTGCACCACCCTGCGCGATTGCCATGCGGAAAATTTGATCTGGACACCAAATGCAGCGGGTCTGGCCCGTGTGGGCATGATTGATTTCCAAGACGCAGTATTATCGCACCCCTGCTATGATGTTGTATCGTTGTTGTTTGACGTGCGCCGCAATATCGATCCGGCGCTGCGTGACCAGATGTTTGACCGGTTTCGCCTGCATTTGGGGTATGACATCGACCAATTTTCCCATGCCTGCGCCATGCTGAACCTGTTGCGAAACCTGCGGATTTTGGGTGGCTTTGCCAGATTGGCCGCACAGGATGGCAAACATCATTATCTGGATTGGGCCCCACGCACATGGGATTTCGTCATGCAGGCGCTGGCGCACCCACAGCTTGCCACCCTGCGCGACGTGATTGTATTAACCATACCCGCACCCACGCCGAACCATAGAAATCGGATAATATCCCCATGATAGACCCTGATAAAACAGCCGCCATGATATTTGCCGCGGGGTTTGGAACGCGGATGGGGGCATTGACCGTGGACCGGCCGAAACCGTTGTTGGAATTGAACGGGCGCGCGCTGATTGATTACACCTTGGATCATGTCCGCGCCTTTGGCCCCCGATCGGTTGTGGTCAATGCCCATTACCACGCCGATCAAATTCAGGCACATTTTGCCGACACGGATGTTCATGTCGCATTTGAGCAGGACGAAATTTTGGATACCGGCGGCGGATTAAAGGCCGCATTGCCCATATTAGACACTGATATTGTCATCACCCTGAACTCTGACACCCTATGGCGGGGGCCCAATCCGATTGCCGCTTTGGCGCAACATTGGGATCCTGACAGGATGGATGCGCTGCTGCTATGTGTGCCGCCCGAAATGGCGATGGGCCGTACGGGGGGCGGTGATTTTTCGATTGATAGTCATGGTAAAATCAGCCGCGGCGGGCCCTATACCTATGCCAGTGTGCAGATCATAAAAACGGCACCCGTGGCAGATAGGGCTGAAAAAGTCTTTTCTTTGAACGTGATCTGGGACATGCTGATCGCACAGGGTCGCGCCCATGGTTTGGTTTATCATGCGCCCTGGTATGATATTGGAAACAAAGACAGTTTTAACGCCGCAGCCGCAGATTTGGGGCCAGAATGACAGATAAATTATTTGCCGTCGATTTGGGATTGGATTTCGCAGAAACCTTTGTCACAGGGTTGCTGCAACGGTTTGAACACCAACCGCCCGATGCGTTGGCGCGTGCGCATGTCATTGTAAACACAGCCAGAATGCAGCGCAGGATCACCCAGATATTGACACAGCGCGGCGCAGTATTGCACCCGCGGCTGCATGTGATCACCAATTTGCACAACCTTGCCCAGACCATTCCGCAGAACACAAAAACATCCAATCTGGCCATTCGGTTGGAATTGGTGGGCCTGATCAACCGGCTGCTGGATATTGAACCGGACTTGGCGGCGCGGTCTGCTGCCTTTGATCTGGCGGACAGTTTGGCCAATCTGATGGACGAAATCCAAAACGAAGGGGTCGATCCCGAAAAAATCGCAGGGCTTGAGGTGACAGACCAATCGGGCCATTGGGACCGTACGTTGAAATTTGTGCAGCTGATCCAATCGTATTTGGCCGCACGATCAGGCACCGGCGCATCCACAGATTTATTGCGGACCCAAGTGCTGCGACTGGCCCAGAAATGGCAAAATTCCCCTGTGTTAGACCCTGTTATTGTGGCGGGGTCCACCGGATCACGCGGGGCCACACTGGAATTTATGCAAGCTGTGATGACGTTACCGCAGGGCATGGTTGTGTTGCCCGGATACGACCGTGACATGCCCCCGACGGCTTGGGACAAATTGCGCGATCCGTTACGCGCACAGGATCACCCACAGTATCGGTTGGCCCATGTGGCCGATCAGTTGAACCATGATCCTGCCGATATTCCACCATGGGCGCAAAACACGGCGCGCAACACGGCGCGCACGGCGCTGATGTCGCTGGCCCTGCGCCCCGCACCCGTCACCGACAGTTGGCTGGCCGAAGGCCCAAACCTGGCCGATTTACAGGATGCCACCCGTGATATTACATGGGTCAACGCCCCGTCAAAACGGTCCGAGGCGCTGGCCATCGCGCTGAAACTGCGCGAGGCGGTCGACCAAAACAAAACTGTCGCGGTCATCACCCCGGATCGCCAGTTAACCCGCCAAATCACTGCCGCGCTAAGTTATTGGGATGTGATCCCTGATGACAGTGCGGGCACGCCGCTGCAATTATCACCCCCCGGTCGGTTTTTGCGCCATGTGATCAACATCATGATCAGGCGCGTCACAACGGGGCATTTGTTGGCGCTGCTGAAACACCCCCTAACCAACAGCGGGGCCGATGGTGCAAACCGCGGGACGCACCTGCGATTGACCCGCGAATTGGAATTATATCTGCGGTCAAACGTAAACCCCTATCCCACGCCCGAAATCTTGGCGAAATTTGCAGACAAAGCCGCGATTGACGGGGTTGGCGTATGGGTCGATTGGGTCACATCCGCATTTTTGACGCATATACCGCCCGATCAGGCCGATTTTGTTCACTGGATTGCCATCCATAAATCCTGCGCCGAACGGATTGCGGGTGGGCCGCAGTCTGACAGCGCAACGGACGGGGCAAACGACAGTGGCGAATTATGGCTGCACAAAGCGGGCAAAATGGCATCATCCGTGTTCGACACAATGGCCCAAGCCGCGGACAGTGCGCCCGCCATGTCTGGTCAGGATTATGCCAATGTGTTTTCGGGCATTTTGGCCCAAGACAGCCTGCGCGACTATCAAACGCCACATGAAAACATCATGATCCTTGGCACCCTAGAGGCACGGGTGCAAACCGCCGATACCATCATTTTGGCCAGCCTTAACGAAGGCACATGGCCCGAACCGCCCAGCGCAGACCCGTGGTTCAACCGCGCCATGCGCCAACAGGTTGGGTTGTTGCTGCCAGATCGGCAAATTGGACTGTCTGCGCATGATTTCCAAACTTCGGTCTGTTTACAAAATGTCTGGATCACTCGTTCGCTGCAATCAGATGACGTGCAAACCGTGCCATCGCGCTGGATCAATCGGTTGCAAAACCTGTTGAACGGTTTACCCGATCAGGGCGGCAAACAGGCGATGGACGATATGATCGCCCGCGGGCAAAGATGGCTGGACCGTGTCACCATATTCGACCACGCCCCACAGGTGCCCCGCGCCACACGGCCCAGTGTGGTGCCCCCCGTTGACGCGCGTCCCACGAAATTATCCGTGACCGAAATCAAAACGCTGATCCGCGATCCCTATGCCATCTATGCCAAACATGTGCTGCGGATCGTTCCCTTGGATGATTTGGACGCAGAACCAGATGCCCGTTTGCGCGGCACGGTGATGCATGACATTTTCGAAAACTTTATCAACGATTGGGACACCATTCCAGATGACCAACGTGTAAACGCCCTGATGGAGCGCACCCATGCGGCACTGGAACAGGCGGCACCTTGGGCCTTGACCCGTATTCAATGGGCCAATCGCATCCAAGGGCTGGCGGATTGGTTCGTGACCCAAGAACGCCAGCGCCGTTTAACCGCGACCCCAATCGCGCTAGAACGCAAAGGCCGCTGGGTTCTGCCCGATCTGGAATTCACCCTAACGGGCAAGGTGGACCGACTGGACGATATTGGCGGCCAAACCATCGTCTATGACTATAAAACCGGTACAATCCCAACGGGCCCACAACAGTTGGAATTCGACAAACAACTGTATTTATTATCGCTGATGGTCCAAGATGGCGCGTTCGACGATTTAGCGCCGGCGCAGGTGGCGGATGCTGCGTTTTTGGCCGTGTCAGGGACCAAATCAGACACCAAAATCCCATTGGACAAAGAGGATTTGGAAACCGCACGCGCCAAATTTTATAAACTGATTGCCCAATATCAGGACCCTAATCAGGGCTATACCGCGCGGCGCGCCCTGTTTCAGGATCGCGATTTCGCGCCCTATGATCCAATGACACGTTTTGGCGAATGGTCCCCATCCGATGACCCAATGAAAGAGCATTTGACATGACACAGATGAATGATGCCACCAAACGTCAGGTTCAGGCCGCGCAACCCAATATGTCAACATGGCTGTCCGCGAATGCGGGATCGGGCAAAACACGCGTCCTGACCGACCGCGTGGCGCGGTTGTTGTTGCAGGGCGTGTCACCCGAAAACATCCTGTGTCTGACCTATACCAAGGCGGCGGCCACCGAAATGCAAAACCGCCTGTTTGAACGGCTGGGCAGCTGGGCGATGCAGCCCGATAATACGCTGCGGCAGGCGCTGACTGAAATGGGCGTTGATGATACCATCGACGATACCGCATTGCGGCAGGCGCGCACCCTGTTTGCCAAGGCCATCGAAACACCCGGCGGATTGAAAATTCAGACAATCCATTCATTCTGTGGTGCCGTGCTGCGCCAATTCCCGCGCGAAGCGGGCGTCAGCCCCCAATTCATGGCGATTGATGAACGCGTCATCAAACAGCTGTGTCACGAAATATTGGAAATGTTGGCGTCTGATGCGAATGCCTTGGGCGTTATGTCCGATATTACCAGACTTGCAGGCGATCATGAATTGCCCAAGGTGGTTCAGGCCATTTTGGCCAAACGCGATATCTTTGCGCAGCCCCGTACCCCGCGGGATATTTTTCAAAACTTTGGTCTGGACGATGTGGTTGATCAGGTTGCGGACATACAGGCCCATTTTGATGCAGACGATCTGCGGTTGGTGCGCGATTTGGTGGCCATTTTGGCAAAACAGACGGGCAAAGATCTGGCCGCTGCGCAAAAATTGCAGCATATCACCCAGATTGACACCGCAGCGATCGTAACGTTCGAAGATGTGTTTTTGAATGGGCTCACTGGGGAAAATCCACTGGCCCCCAAAATCGATGCCTTTCCGAAAAAATCCACACGCGCAGGGCCCGCCGCCGCGTTGATGGATGATCTAAATGATCTGATGCAACGCGTCAGGGACTACTATGATCGCAGACGCGCGATATCGGATGCCTATCATGCTGTGACGCTGCATCGCTTTGCCGGCGTGTTTTTGGCCAGTTATGCGCGCGAAAAACAGCTGCGCGGCTGGCTGGATTTCGAAGATTTGATCCTGAAAACCCGCGATCTGTTGAACACCCCCGCCGTTGCGGAATGGGTGCTGTATCGACTGGACGGTGGCATTGACCACATCTTGGTTGACGAAGCCCAAGACACCAGCCCCGCCCAATGGAACATCATCGAACACCTGACCCAGGAATTCAGCACAGGCCAAGGCGCCCGCAGCAACACAAACCGCACCATTTTCGTGGTGGGCGATAAAAAACAGTCGATTTATTCGTTTCAGGGCGCCGACCCAGACGAATTTGACCGTATGCGGGACGTGTTTCAACAACGGCTGGATGCCATTTCGCATCCCTTTCAACCGCTGACTTTGGATTTTTCGTTCCGGTCGTCGGCTGCGATTTTGCGGGTGGTTGATGCGGTGTTTGATGGCCGTGGATCATCGGGGTTTTCCACCGATAGTGTACACCGCGCTTTTAACACTGAATTGCCGGGGCGTGTTGATTTATGGCCTGTGATTGACGAACAAAAAACCGACAAGGATCAGGATTGGGAAACCCCCATTGATCGGCGCGCGCCGTCTGATCATCGGGTGATATTGGCCGAACAAATTGCGGCCCAGATTGATCATATGATCAAATCCGGCACCATGATCCCCGACAAAGATGGCCCGCGTCCTGTACGGGCGGGTGATTTTTTGATCCTTGTCCAGCGGCGCAAGGAAATGTTTTCCGAAATTATCCGCGCCTGCAAATCCAGGGGTCTGCCAATGGCGGGGGCGGACCGGTTGAATTTGCAATCCGAATTGGCGGTGCGCGATCTGATTGCATTGCTGTCGTTTCTGGTCACGCCCGAGGATGATTTTTCACTGGCAACCATCCTGAAATCACCCCTGTTCGGCTGGGATGAACAGCGGTTGTTCACCTTGGCGCATTACAGATCTGAAAAATACCTGTGGGCCGCAATGCGGGCCAAACCCGATGAATATTCCGCCGAATTGGCGGTGTTGAATGATTTACGCAGCCAGACCGATTTTTTGCGCCCCTATGACCTGTTGGAACGGGTCTTAATCAAACATCAGGGCCGCAAACGCTGGGTCGGACGTGTGGGGGCCGAATGTATTGATGGCATCGACGCCCTGCTTGCACAGGCACTGACCTATGAACAAACCGAGGTACCCAGCCTGACCGGATTTATCAGCTGGTTTTCATCGGATGATTTGCAAATCAAACGCCAAATGGATGCCAACAGCAACCAAATCCGCGTGATGACTGTGCATGGGTCCAAAGGCTTGGAAAGCCCGATTGTCATTCTGCCAGACTGCGGCAAACGCGAAGTTCCGGTAAAAGACAGTGTCATCCAATCCGACGACATGGTGTTTTGGAAATCCAATGGGGCCCAACGCGGCGAAACCGTCAACCAAGCGGTTGCCGCGCGCCAAGATGTGGAAACCTATGAACGCGACCGATTGCTGTATGTGGCCATGACACGGGCCGAAAAATGGTTGATCATTGCGGCCGCAGGCAAACTGGGGGGCACGCCGCCCAGTTGGTATGAACAAATCGCAATCGGTATGGAAAAATCTGGCGCGATTGAGTGTGAATTTCCAACGGGCTTGGGCAAACGTGTGCAGCATTTGGATTGGCCCGCACCCACCAGCGTCGCCGCCGACCAAAACACGACAAAACCGTTGCCGGAATTGGACGCATGGGCCCACACGCAGGCCCCTGCCCCCACGCCCATACGCACCAGCCTGTCACCCTCTGATTTGGGCGGAGCCAAGGCACTGGGCGGCGATCTGGGCCAATCGGCGGATGCGGCGATGGTATTTGGGTCACAGGTGCATATTTTGTTGGAACACCTGCCCAATCATCCCCCATCCGATTGGGATTACATCGCGCCGCAAATCCTGTCCGCGGCGGGGTATGACCCTGATTCAGATGCAATTCATCAGGCAAAATCAGTCATCACCGCGCCCGCGCTGCAATATCTGTTTGGTCCCGATGTTTTGGCCGAGGTGGCCGTTTCAGCCCCACTGGATCAGGTGGGTGATGTGCCGATCTATGGCGTGATTGACCGGCTGGTCATTGCCCCCGACCACGTGCAGGTCGTTGATTTCAAATCAAATGCCACCGTTCCAGCCACTGCCAACGAAATACCACTGGGCATTTTGCGGCAAATGGCGGCATATGGCTTGGCGGTGCAGGCGATTTACCCCGATCGGCCGGTGCGCTGTGCCATCGTCTGGACCGCCACGGCAACCGTGATGGAAATACCGCAAACGCTTTGGCAAAATTGTTCCTTTGATCCGGCCGTGGCTTGACCTTGGCAATCGGTGTGCATACACTTTGCCCAACTTATTCGTCGTAGGAGACCACAATGGCAACAGTCGCAGTTACAGACGCAACCTTTGAAGCAGAGGTCATCAAATCCGATGTCCCCGTGGTTGTGGATTTTTGGGCAGAATGGTGCGGACCATGCAAAATGATCGGCCCAGTTCTTGAGGAACTGTCAACCGACATGGAGGGCCAAATCAAGGTCGTCAAAGTTGATGTCGATTCACAACAACAAATGGCATCGCAACTGGGTGTGCGTGGCATTCCAGCCCTGTTCATTTTCAAAGATGGCCAAGTGGTATCAAACCGCGCTGGCGCAGCCCCCAAGGCAGCACTTGAGGCATGGATCAAAGAATCCATCTAACCCCGCTTAGGGATACTTGATGAAAGAGGCCGTTTCGCGGCCTTTTTTTGTGGCATGTTGGTCTGGGCTTGTGCAAACTGGGTCACGACCCCATATCCAAAGCAGACCCAGACAGGAGGCGGTATTGTCAGACAACGAATTTCCCGGGTGGCATGGCACCACAATCATCGGCGTGAAAAAAGCGGGCCAAGTGGTCATCGCAGGTGACGGCCAAGTCAGTTTGGGCCAAACCGTGATCAAAGGCACCGCCCGCAAGGTGCGCCGCCTGTCGGCGGGTGGGCATGATGTGATCTGCGGCTTTGCGGGGTCCACCGCCGATGCCTTTACCCTGCTAGAACGCCTTGAGGCCAAGTTAGAGGCCGCACCGGGCCAACTGCCCCGCGCGGCCGTGGAATTGGCCAAGGATTGGCGCACCGACAAATACCTGCAAAAGCTCGAGGCGATGTTAATCGTCACCGATGGTGATAATCTGTTGGTAATTACAGGGGCCGGCGATGTGTTGGAACCTGAACACAATGTGGCCGCCATTGGATCGGGCGGCAATTTCGCATTGGCCGCCGCGCGCGGTATGATGGATACCGATTTGGACGCGGAAACAATCGCCCGCAAGGCAATGGCCATTGCCGCCGATATCTGTGTCTATACCAACGGAAACTTGACAGTAGACACGATTGGCTAGTCCATGACCGAAATTTCAGATGACATCAAATCCGCCGTTTCCGCCGGCATCGTGACCGAAGCACAGGCCGCATCATTACTGGCCCATGTGCAGTCGCGTCAAGGCCAGCGTGACCATATGGCCGCCGATGACGAACCGTTCGAATTTTTCCGCGGCTTTGCCGAGATTTTCGTAACCGTTGGCCTGTCGCTGTTACTGGCAGGTCTGTTCGGTGTGGCGTGGTTTGCGATTTCATCGCTGGTGGCCGGTCTGCTGCTGGCAGGGGTCAGCGCATATCTGGCGCGATATTATACGTTGAAACGGCGCATGAATCTGCCCAGTATGATGCTGGCAATCGCAACCATAGGTGGGGCATGTGTCGCTGTTTTTGCCGTGTTAAACACAGGTTTAACAATACCAAAATCCAACTATGTGATCACCTTTGCGGCGGGGGCCGTGGTCAGCGTTGTTTATTTTGCGATCTATCGCCTGCCCTTTGCAATGTTTTTATTTGGGCTAAATGTCTTGGGCCTGATCTATGCCGTGGCGGCAAATATCTCGACATTATACGCCGCGGCCCAAAACCCTAGCCAGTCGCTGTTTGATTTGGGCGCAGGATCGAATTTTGCGGCGGCATCATTGATCTATGGGTTTGGATTAATGGCCTTGGGCCTTTGGTTCGACATGAAAGACCCCCATCGCATCAGTCGATATTCGGCAACCGGGTTTTGGCTGCACATTCTGGCTGCGCCTGCGCTGGTCAATACGGGGGCAATGTCGTTGTATAATCTGGGCGGAACTATGGGGTATCTGTCAACTGCGGCTTTGCTGATTGCGGTGACATTGTTTGCCGTGATCATTGACCGGCGATCCTTTTTGACGGCCGGTGTGTTTTATTTCATCGCGATCATTTCATGGGCAGCCAATGAAACCATGGGCGCGACCACTGGCACGGCCAGTGTTATCTTCATCATTGGCGCATTTTTCACCGTCATTGGCACATGGTGGATCCAAATCCGTTCCCGTATCATGCAGGCCCTGCCCGATTTTCCGGGCAAAGACCGCCTGCCCCCGTATCACATCAATGACTGAGGTTTGAATGACTGATCTAACCCCCCGCGAAATCGTGTCTGAATTGGACCGTTTCATCATTGGACAACGTGACGCCAAGCGCGCCGTTTCTGTGGCGCTGCGGTCACGCTGGCGGCGCAAACAACTGTCTGCGGATCTGCGCGACGAAGTATACCCGAAAAACATCCTGATGATCGGGCCAACTGGCGTGGGCAAAACCGAAATTTCACGCCGTTTGGCCAAACTGGCCCGCGCCCCCTTTATCAAGGTTGAGGCGACAAAATTTACCGAAGTTGGCTATGTCGGTCGTGACGTAGAACAGATCATCCGCGATTTGGTGGACAGCGCCATTGCAATGATCCGCACCCAAATGCGCGATGATGTCCGTGCCAACGCCATCCAAGCCGCAGAAGACCGCGTTTTGGACGCCATAGCCGGCCCCGATGCGCGCCCTGCCACCCGCGATATGTTTCGCAAAAAATTACGCGCGGGCGAATTGGACAACACCGAAATCGAAATTGATGTGTCTGACACATCGAATCCAATGTCTATGTTTGACGTTCCGGGCCAACCGGGGTCGCAAATGGGTATGATGAACCTTGGCGATATTTTCGGCAAAGCAATGAGCGGGCGCACAACACGCCGCAAAATGACAGTCGCAGACAGTCACGATTTGCTGGTCAGCGAAGAGGCAGACAAACTGCTGGACGATGAAACGGTAACGCGCGCCGCGTTAGAGGCCGTTGAAAACAATGGTATCGTATTCTTGGACGAAATTGACAAAGTTTGCGCCCGCACTGATGCCCGCGGTGCCGATGTCAGCCGCGAAGGTGTGCAGCGCGACCTGCTGCCCCTGATTGAGGGTACGACCGTTTCCACCAAACATGGCCCCGTGAACACCGATCACATCCTGTTCATCGCATCAGGCGCGTTTCATGTCGCCAAACCATCAGATTTGCTGCCCGAATTGCAGGGCCGTTTGCCAATTCGTGTTGAATTACAACCGCTGACAGAATCGGATTTCGTGGCCATTCTGACCGACACCGACAACGCCCTGACCCGCCAATACACCGCCTTGATGGGGACCGAAGGTGTAAGCGTTGATTTCACCGATGACGGCATTGCCGAGATTGCGAAAATCGCAGCCGAGGTAAACCGCAGCGTCGAAAATATCGGCGCACGGCGTTTGTACACTGTCATGGAACGCGTCTTCGAAGAGCTTTCCTTTGTCGCGCCGGACCGCACCGGCGACAGCGTGACTGTGAACGCAGAGTTTGTGAAAACAAACATTGGTGATTTGGCGGCCGGCGCAGACCTTAGCCGCTATGTCCTGTAAGTGGGCCTAGCCAGAACCGTGCAAATAATCCGCCAATGCCGGTGGCGGGTTTTGTAACAAATCACGGGTGTCGAACGCGCCCGTGATTTTATGGTCTGCCACCAAGATAGTTTTGGGCGCAATGCGCAGCGCATCATTGGGATCATGCGTCACCATCAACACCGTGGCCCCAGACTGCGCAGCGACATCAGCCAGTAAATCCAACATTTCTTGCTTTAACGCAGGTCCCAACGCGGCAAAGGGTTCGTCCAGCAACAAAATTGGTTGTGCCTGCAACATGACACGCGCCAGCGCCGCGCGGCTGATTTGTCCACCCGATAACTGCGCCGGTTTGCGATCGGCCAATCCCGCCAAACCCACACGGTCCAATGCCTGCAAAATGCGGTCATGTTGATCCGCACTGATGCGGGATTTATGCGTCAGCGCCAGCGCAATGTTGCGGTAAATGGTCAAATGCGGAAACAGGTTATTATCCTGAAATAACATCGCAACGGGGCGCTGGGATGGCGGCAGTTTCGTGATATCTGTTCCTTGCCACAAAATGCGCCCCTGCTGCGGATGATCAAACCCCGCTAACACAGACAATAGTGTCGATTTACCTGCCCCTGACGGCCCCAACACGGCGTTTATTCCAACCTCGGGCGTAATCGCATCTGCGGATAGGTGAAAATTGCCTTGGTGAATATGCAGATCAATAATCTTTAACATTGCGTCGCCCCCAGTAATCGCACAGGGCGAAAATCCCTAGTGATAATATCAATAACACAACCGCACCCGCAGCAGCCTGATCCATACGATAGGCGCCCATCAGTTGGTAAATCTTTAGCGGTAAAGTGGCCTGTTCAGATGTGCCAAACAACACGATCACGCCCAAATCCCCCATCGACAGCGCCGCCGTCACCCCCGCCGCAAACCCCAAGGGTTGGCGCAGGCGCGGAATAAACACCCAGCGCAGCCACGCGATTGGCCCCAGCCCCAGCGATTGCGCCAATCGTGTGTAATTGACCCGTATCGTTTCCGCAGGCGGCCGCAAAATCCGCAGCACAAAGGGCAGCGATAATACCGCATTCAACACACAGGTCACGCCCAGCGCCCAATCAAATGGATTTGCAAAGTTCCGAATAATCAAAAACAATCCCGCCCCCAATACCAGCGGTGAAATGGCCAGTCCTGCGGTTCCGATCACCTCGCCCCAGCGGGTGGTCAGCGGCAGGGCCAGTGCCAGACATAGGGCTGTGGAGACCGCCGCAATCACAATCGACCGACCCGCAGCCCCCCACACCGCCATGCCCAGCGTTGGGACACCTGTGATCCCTTGGGCTACGACCATGACAACTGGCAAGCCCAAAAACACGATAGCCGCAGTGATCCACAGACCATCCCCAAAGGCGATACGCCAATGATCAACGGGCCAGAAAACCCTGCGATCGCGCGTGTTAGACACGGTTTCGCGGCCAGATATCATCACCGTAATCACGGCGGCCGCCCCTGCCAATGCGGCCTGGATCAATGCCAAATTGGCAGCTTTGGCCAAATCAAAATCATACCGAAACGCTTGGTATATCGCCAATTCTATCGTCGTGGCCTTGGGCCCACCGCCCAATGTCAGCGCCACCGCAAAGCTGGACAAACAAATCACAAAAATGATACCAAAGGCCGGCGGCAAAACCCGCATCAACATCGGCCATTCGACCACGCGAAACATTGCCCAACCCCGCAGTCCCAACTGGCCGGCCAATCGCAGGTGTTCAGCAGGAACGCGTGACCACCCCTGCACAATCATCCGCGTGACCAGCGGTAAATTGAAAAACACATGCACCAATAATACGCCAGCAATGCCGTATATAGACACTGGTTCGACACCAAACATACCCAAGGCACGGTTCACCAATCCGTTTTGGCCAAACACCGCCAAAACCCCCATAACCGCGATCAAAACGGGCAAAATAAACGGCGCACCCAAAGCTGTCATCACCCAGTCACGCCCCCAAAACCGTCGTCGCGCCAGCGCACGCGCCAATGGCACTGCAAATAAACACGACAACAGCGCTGACAACAGCGATTGCAAAACAGTAAATCGCAGCGCCGCCCAATCAGCCGCGCCAATGGCACGCCCCGACTGGGCCCAGCCCCAAACTGTCGCCAGCGGGGCCAGAACCAACAGCGCGACAAACGCGCCCGTGATTATTGCGACAGTGCGGTGCGCCATTCTTCTATCGCGGTGTCGCGCATGTCTGCAGCCTGATTTTCATCCATATAGACAGCCTGCGACGGAATCGGCAAATCAGCAAAGGCCTGTGGCCAGTCCGCCATCGGCTGCGCCGCAGGATAGGACCAGTTGGTCATCGGGATCAGCGATTGAAACGCATCCGACATGACAAACGCCATGAATTGATCGGCCAATTCGGGTTGATCGGTGCCCGCCACCTTGGCCGCCAATTCGAAATAGGGGTAATGCCCAGCGTCAAAAATCGCCGCACGTTTGGTGTCATCACCCTCGGCCACGATGTGATAGGCGGGCGATGTGTTAAACGACAACACAACCGCAGCTTCACCATCGGTGAACAATCCGTATGCTTCGGACCATCCTTTGGTCACAGTCAGAATGTGGGGTGCCAAACGTTGCCAAAACGCCCCCGCTTGGTCGCCACAGGTCGCCTTGACCCACAACACCAATGCCAAACCAGAAATTGATGTCCGCGGATCTTGGATCACGATTTTCTGACCCTCTGGCAGGTTCAACAAATCATCGAAACTGGCCAGCGGTGTCGTCACCCGTGTCGCGTCATACACAAACGATACATAGGACCAGTTGAACGGCAAAAACACATCATCGGTCCAATCAATCGGCAAATCCAAATCCGCATTGTTCTGCCCATGTGGCGCAAACAAATCTGTGGACCGCGCTTTGCGTGTCACATCGGTGTTCAGACCAATAACGATATCGGCATCGGTCGATGGCCCCTCTAACATCAGGCGGGGCAATAAATCGCCAGCCGAAAATTTCAGATCACAGGCACAGGTTTCTTCAAACGCGGCCTCAATCGATGGGCCCGGTCCCCATTCAGATGTAAAATAATCGGGTGCATAGACATTCAAAACGGGTGTTTCAGCCGCCGCAGCAGTTGCAAAAATGACGCCCGCAGCAAGGGATAGGTATTTCATTCAATCTCTCCTTTAGCATGCGGAGAGACGTGTGGGATATGACCCAAACCTTCCCTCCGCCGGTTTTAACCGGATCAGGTTCAACGGGTCCGCTGTCGCGTCTCAGCCATCATGGCTCCCCGAGGTGGCCCCTGTTTACCCCGCCACGATCCGCCACACAAGATGAAATCGCTTGAGCCTTGGCCATCATACCGCTAGAGACATACCCAAAGGAGATCAGGACATGAGCGTTAACACCTTTGGACATCTTTTCCGCGTCACCACTTGGGGCGAAAGCCACGGGCCAGCCCTGGGCGCGACCGTCGATGGCTGCCCCCCCGGTGTGACGATTGACGCGGCTGATCTGCAACATTGGCTGGACAAACGCAAACCGGGCCAAAACAAATTCACAACGCAACGGCGCGAACCCGATCAGGTGCAAATATTGTCTGGCGTGTTTGATGGGCAATCCACGGGCACACCGATCCAATTGATGATCGAAAACACCGATCAACGCTCCAAGGATTATGGCAATATTTCCGAAACCTTCCGCCCCGGACACGCCGATATCACCTATTGGCAGAAATATGGCATCCGCGATTATCGCGGGGGCGGCCGATCCTCGGCGCGCGAAACGGCGGCCCGCGTGGCGGCAGGTGGCGTTGCACGCGCCGCGCTGAAAACACTGGCGCCCAATCTGGAAATCACGGGGTACATGACGCAAATCGGGCCCCACAAAATCAACCCAGATAATTTTGACTGGGATCAAATCGACCAAAACGCATTCTGGACACCAGACGCACAGGCCGCATCAGACTGGGCCGCATACCTTGACGATATCCGCAAATCCCACGATTCTGTCGGCGCCGTGATCGAGGTCACCGCACGCAATGCCCCTGCAGGCCTAGGCGCACCAATCTATGGCAAACTCGACACAGACCTTGCCGCCGCCATGATGTCCATCAACGCGGTCAAAGGTGTCGAAATCGGCCAAGGCATGAACGCAGCCGCCCTGACGGGCTCCGAAAATGCAGACGAAATCTTTATGGGCAACGATGGCCAACCGGTCTATTCCTCAAACAACGCAGGCGGCATCTTGGGCGGCATTTCCACAGGTCAGGACATCGTGGTCCGCTTTGCGGTCAAACCCACGTCATCGATCCTAACCCCACGCCAATCCATCACAAAGTCTGGCGACCCAATCGAAGTTGTGACCAAAGGCCGCCATGATCCCTGCGTCGGCATCCGCGCCGTCCCCGTGGGCGAGGCGATGATGGCCTGCGTCATTCTCGATCACATCCTGCTACATCGTGGCCAAATCGGCGAAAACCGCGGCAAAATCGGGAAATAAACCCGCTTTCATTTTTGTGAAAATACTCTCGGGGGTACGGGGGCAGACAGCCCCCGTTTCAACCGCTGCAAATCGCACAGTTCATCAACATCGTGTAAAACATCACAATATCCGATGGCCCAGCCATCCATCCGCGCCACCGTTTGCGCCAATGTATCCGACACCGACCAGGTCACACCATCAAACAGCTTAGGTCGGCAAATTTGCCCCAATCGCGCGCCCACCAACCAAAATCCACCGTCGGCGGCGGGACCGAAAATAAAATCGCGGCCCTGCAGTTTATCAAACGCGAACCGAATGTGGGCAGGTGTCACCTCTGGAATATCGCCACCAATCAAACAAACGGGGCCATCAGGCACCGCAGACAACAAACGCGCCATACGCGCGCCCAAATCTCCACGGCCCTGCGGCATCCTCGGAATATCAGCCGGCCAAAATCGGCTGGTCATCCCATCCCGATCTGGTGATACGGCCAAAACCAAATCCCAACGCGGATCCCGCAAACGGCGGATCAGACGGCGGGTTTGGTGACGAAACCACCATGCGGCAGCTGTCATGCCAATATCGCGGCCCAATCGTGTTTTGACACGACCAGCGACGGGCTCTTTGACCATAATGATCAGCGTGGGACGGGCTTTAGGCAAAATAATCCTGTAAAATGCGGCTATAGATTGATTTCAACTGCGTAATCTGTGCCACCTCGACCCGTTCATCAACCGAATGCATGGTTTTGCCCACCAACCCAAATTCGGTGACGGGGCACAGGTCTTTGACAAATCGCGCATCTGATGTGCCGCCCGTGGTCGACATTTCGGGGGTGACTCCCAATTCGGCCCGAACGGCGCTTGCAATCAAATCCGACAATTCACCGGGCGGGGTGATAAAGCTTTCGCCAGACACCTTTATGCGCAGATCAAAGGAAATCCCAGTCTCGTCCGCCACCTGATCGACCATGCTGTGCAACCATTCGGTCAGACTGTCGCCGGAATGCAAATCATTGAACCGAATATTCACCGTTGCCCGACACTGCGCAGGGATCACATTGGTCGCGGGATTGCCCGTGTCCACCGTTGTAATCGCCAGGGTCGAGGCATCGAAATGATCGGTACCCTGATCCAATTCATGACTGGCCAAACGATCCATCAACCGCACCATCGCGGTCACGGGGTTATTCGCGCGATGCGGATAGGCCGAATGCCCCTGCACCCCTGTTGCCGTAAAAAACGCCGTTAACGATCCGCGACGGCCAATTTTCATCATCTGCCCCATGGTGTCGGGGCTGGTGGGTTCGCCCACCAAACAATGATCCATGGTTTCCCCATTGGCGCGCATCCAATCCAGAATGGCGGTGGTCCCGTCCAATGCGTCGCCCTCTTCGTCACCAGTGATGGTGATCACAATGGATCCATCGGGCGGGGTATCGGTCACAAAATCAATCGCGGCCGCCACGAATGCGGCAACGCCTGATTTCATATCTGTGGCCCCGCGCCCATACATAAACCCATCACGAATTTCCGCGCCAAAGGGATCAACCGTCCACGCCGCAGCATCGCCCACAGGCACCACATCCGTATGCCCATTAAACCCAAAGGTACGCCCATTTTTGCCCGCCCCCCAGCGGGCAAACAGGTTGTGAATGCCGCCGCGTTCGATGCGGGTACAGGTGAACCCATTTGCAGACAAAACAGTCTCTAACAAAGTGATTGCGCCCCCTTCAGCTGGGGTAACAGATGGGCATTTGATCAAATCAGCGGTTAATTGGATGGGGTCGATTGTCATGATCTTTCCAGTTTCAAATGTTTCGTCACAGCCGTGGCCATATCCGTTGCAGCATGCAAAATATCAGTTGCACTTGCGGTGGTTAATTCATCCAGTGTGCCAAACCCGTATAACGCACCCAAACAGCCCATGCCATTGTTGCGCGCCCCGATCACATCATAGTGACGATCACCAATCATAATCGCATCGCGCGGATCACAGCCAGTCTGGGCCAAACCATAGGCCAGCAATTCGGTTTTATCGGTGCGTGTTCCGTCCAGTTCGGACCCAAATTCATAGTCCAGAAAATCCGACACCCCGAAATGCGCCACAATATCACCGGCATAGGCAATGGGTTTCGATGTGGCCAAACACAACCGATAGCCGCGCGATTTCAGATCGGATAATTGCCCCAATACCCCATCATAGAGACGGTTATTAAACATTTCACCGCCACGATAGGCATCGCGGTAATGGGCCACCGTTTGATCATGCAATTCGGCAGGCATGCCCAGTTTCGTCAAACTGTCCCACAGGGATGGGCCCACAACCCAATTGGCGTCAACGCCCAAATCGGGATACCCCATTTGGCCCAGCGCATAGTTGAACGCATTAATAATCCCCGGACCCGAGTCAGTTAGCGTGCCATCCAGATCCAGAAACACAAATGCCATCAGTGCACCACATCAGGATCCAGATTTTCATCGCCAAAGAATGGCGTCATCTGGGCCACGACGACTGAATTTTCATCCAAGGCGCGCTGCATCAAAATACGTTCATCGTCCTCGATGTCATGCCCCTGTTCGATACGTTCGTCCAAGGTGCCATAGCCCGTCACATCCAGCGGTGCCAAATCGGCCTGTTTCAAAATGGCCACCGTTTCGCGCACGGCCTCGGCCTCGTCCACGCCACTGGCATAGCACATCAGCGCAGCGCCCGTTGACTTGGGCGGCAAGCCGTCTTCTTTTGATCTGCCCACTTGGACCAACAGGGTATAGACCTGTTGTTTCTTGGGGGTCTTGGGTTTTTCAGACATTGCACGGCCTTATCATTAAATCATATACCCTATGATTAGACCTGCCGCGCGCTGAATGCAAATGGTGAAAAGATACAATCAATACGACCAATATATGGTGTATTTGTCGCCTGAATTTGGTTGCGTCACAGACATCATTGCCCGCAGCCCATCCATGCGAAAGGATACGTTTTTCAATTCTTCGATTGGGACCAGTTTGGAATTAATCAATGCCGATCCTTTGCAAAACTCTGGCGGCGCAGGAAAGGTGACGGACATATTCAAAATGCCTGTCGGCGTTCCAATTGTGTTGGAAATTTCCTTGCGCCCCTTTTCGGTAAAGGCCCGCGCTTTGTACGTTAGGTGGCGTTGGAAATCTTGGCCGGTTTTCAGCGGGTGCGGTAAATCAATCGCGTAAAAGACATATTTGCCACGCTCTTCGACCCGATCTGGTTCACGTCCGTTTAGAAATATGTCGAATAATTCACCTGGAAAATCGATGGATGTTGAAATTTCGCGCACCTGGCCACGGACAACGATGCCCGTTTGCCGCCGATTATAAATACTGACCGCCCAATCGGGTGTTATTTCAATATCATAATCAATCGTGTCATAGAATAAATTGGTCCCCCTAGACAAATCACCATAGGCGGCCAGAAATTTCATGACTGTAGGCGCACAATCGCGATATGAGGCTGCGTCAAATTTGGTCAAAACCGCTTTGGTATGGGCTTTGACCGTTTCGGGGGAAATGTTCAGGTGTTTGGCAATTTCGCTGCGCGTTGCGCCATAGGATATCAATTCCAGAACCTCGAATTGGCGTTCAGTTAAACTGGGCGGACGGACATAGGGCATTTGGGCTGCATTTGTCATGTTTTGCCGAACCAGATTGGGAAATGGGGCGCGGTGGGTTCAGGGGTGGTTGTTCCAGATGATCCAGGACAATCGAACACAAGTGTGGCAATAATTGCGCAAATGGCACAAGGAAAACCAATAAAACATGTCAAAATGATAACGCAGCCCAATAACCAATTTGTGACACGATTTATCACCGTAACGAACATCAACAGTTGAACTGATCGCCTGTTTTTACTATGGGTTGATCAACATACCCCTAGCAATAAGGATCCGTCATGTATCGTTCAAGAACGTCCACCCACGGCCGCAATATGGCTGGCGCACGCGGGCTTTGGCGCGCAACAGGGATGAAGGATAGCGATTTCGGCAAACCCATCATCGCAATCGTGAATTCATTTACCCAATTTGTTCCCGGTCACGTCCACCTGAAAGACTTGGGCCAAATGGTCGCCCGCGAGGTCGAGGCCGCCGGCGGCGTCGCCAAGGAATTCAACACCATTGCCGTGGATGATGGAATTGCCATGGGCCATGATGGGATGCTGTATTCCCTGCCATCGCGCGAAATCATTGCCGACAGTGTTGAATATATGGTCAACGCCCATTGCGCCGATGCAATGGTTTGTATTTCCAACTGTGATAAAATCACGCCCGGTATGTTGATGGCCGCAATGCGGTTGAACATTCCGGTTGTATTCGTATCCGGTGGCCCGATGGAGGCTGGCAAAGTCATTTGGGACGGCAAAGAAAAGGCGCTGGATCTGGTGGATGCCATGGTCGCCGCAGCGGATGACAAATACACCGACGAACAGGTCGAGGAAATCGAACAAAACGCTTGCCCCACATGTGGATCATGTTCGGGTATGTTTACCGCAAATTCCATGAACTGCTTGACCGAGGCACTGGGCCTGTCCCTGCCTGGGAACGGATCAACATTGGCCACACACGCCGACCGCAAGGAATTGTTCCTACGCGCAGGTCGCCGCATCGTGGAAATGGCCAAGGCCTGCTATGAACAGGGTGACGCCAACATGTTGCCCCGCAACATCGCCACGTTTAAAGCATTTGAAAACGCGATGTCGTTGGATATCGCGATGGGCGGATCCACGAACACCGTTTTGCACCTGCTGGCCGCCGCTTATGAGGGCGAGGTTGATTTCTCAATGGATGATATCGACCGCCTATCACGCAAGGTGCCATGCCTGTCCAAGGTCGCGCCTGCAAAATCCGACGTCCATATGGAGGACGTCCACCGCGCCGGTGGCATCATGGCGATTTTGGGCGAATTGGACCGCGCCGGTCTGATCCACCGCGATTGCCGCACGGTTCACGAACCCACCATCGGTGATGCGCTGAACAAATGGGACGTCATGCGCACCAACGATCCTGATGTGCATAACTTTTTCCGCGCGGCCCCCGGTGGCGTCCGCACGACCCAAGCGTTTAGCCAAAGCCGTCGGTACGACAGCGTCGATACGGACCGCGCAGGCGGCGTGATCCGCAGCAAAGAAAATGCCTTTTCCCAGGACGGCGGTTTGGCCGTGTTGTTCGGCAATCTGGCAGAACACGGCTGTATCGTGAAAACGGCCGGTGTGGATGACAGCATCCTGAAATTTTCAGGCCCCGCCTATGTTGTGGAATCCCAAGATGACGCCGTCAACGACATTCTGACCGGCAAAGTCAAAGAAGGCGATGTCGTCATCATCCGTTACGAAGGTCCGCGCGGCGGCCCCGGCATGCAAGAAATGCTATACCCCACATCCTATCTGAAATCCAAAGGATTGGGCGCGGCCTGTGCCTTGGTCACAGATGGTCGTTTTTCGGGCGGCACATCGGGTCTGTCCATTGGCCATGTATCCCCCGAGGCAGCCGAGGGCGGCACAATCGGTTTGGTCGAACATGGCGATTTGATCGAAATCGACATCCCAAATCGGTCGATCAATTTGGCCGTGTCTGATGATGTTCTGGCCGAACGCCGTGCCAAACAGGATGCCGCAGGCTGGACCCCAGCCAAACCACGCAAGCGTAAGGTTACAACAGCATTGCGCGCCTATGCTGCGCTGACAACCTCTGCCGCCAAAGGCGCGGTTCGCGTGGTCGAATAATAAAACAACGGGCCTGCGCAAATCTGCGCGGGCCTGTGCGCGGGTCTGTGCCCCTATGCCGAATACCGACGGCGCAGGATGCCCAAAAATTCCTGATAATCATCAAACGGCACGGCGTTTTGGAAATATGACAGGGGTTCGTTTCGGTACCCTTGGGTAAAAAACGCAAAATCAACGCCCGCGTTTTGGGCCGTCTGATAATCCACCGGACTATCCCCGACATATAACACGTCATCCGCCTGTAACCGCGAAATGGTTTCGCGCAGTGGTGCAGGATCAGGTTTTTTCACCGCCAAACTGTCGCCCCCAATCACCGCATCAAAATACCGTGCAATCTGCAGGTGATCCAAAATATGCACCGCTGGCGCATAGGGTTTGTTGGTACATAGCCCAATTTTCACCCCAGCGTCGCGCAAATACGCTAATGCGTCCAAACAATCAGGGTACAGCTTGGTCAGTCCCAACGGATTTTCGTTGTAATATGTCAGCAAACGCTGCGTCAGGTCGGTTTGTACACCATCGGCCAAACCCACCCGAACACGCACCCGTTCTGCCAATTTGGGCAATCCATTTCCGATAAAGGAAATGACAGTTGGCAAATCCAACGGCGCACAATCAAAATCAGCCAAGGCCCGATTGACCGCGGCCTGAATATCGGGCGCGCTGTCAATCAATGTGCCATCTAGATCAAATATCACGGCCCGCATGACACCACCCTGCCCGTTTGTTTGCATGATACCTACAAGGCCGCCGTTGCAGCCGCGCGAATGGCTGCGATATTGTCACCATAGACATCCGCCGCATCAACCGACCCACCGCGGAAAACGGCCGATCCAGCAACCAGCACATCCGCGCCCGCTGCCGCCATCAGCGGCGCAGTCGTCGGATCCATGCCGCCGTCAATTTCAATATGGATCGGACGATCCCCGATCATGTCGCGCAGTTTTCGGACCTTGGCCGTCATATCAATGTATTTCTGGCCGCCAAATCCGGGGTTTACCGTCATCACACAGACCAAATCTGTCAAATCTAGCAAATGTTCCACCGTTTCGGCCGGTGTGCCTGGGTTCAGGGCAACGCCCGCCCTCATCCCTGCGCCACGGATGGCCTGCAATGTGCGGTGAATGTGTGGCCCCGCCTCGATATGGGCGGTCAGAATATCCGCCCCCGCATCGGCATATGCATCGATATAGGGATCAACCGGCGCAATCATCAAATGCACATCCATCACCGTTTTCACATGGGGCCGAAACGCCTTGACCGCGGGGGGACCAAAGGTCAGGTTCGGCACAAAATGCCCGTCCATGACATCAATATGCACCCAATCTGCGCCTTGCGCTTCGATCGCGCGAATTTCTGCACCAAAGTTGGCGAAATCAGCGGACAAAATGGATGGTGCGATTTTAATGGAACGGTCAAAGGCCATGTGGCTCTCCTATTGCATGCTGCGACTGCTGAGTGGGTGTCTAGTACGCAGCCCCCACGTAGTGCAAGATTTTAGTGCGCTAGCGCGACATTTAACCATGGTTTGGCACAGACGCGTCATAGTCCCACGATGTAATGATTTCCATCGCCTCTTGGGCGGTATCGACAAATTTGAACAGCTCCAAATCATCGCGCGAAATCGTCCCCGCGTCAGACAGTGCCTGCCAATTTATAATGTCATTCCAAAATTCCCGCCCAAACAACAAAAATGGCACCGGCGCCATGCGATTGGTTTGGATCAATGTCAGCGCTTCAAACAACTCGTCAAGCGTGCCAAATCCCCCGGGGAATACGCAAATCGCTTTGGCGCGCATCAAAAAATGCATCTTGCGAATGGCAAAGTAATGGAAATTGAAACACAATTCCGGCGTCACATAGGCATTGGGCGCCTGTTCATGGGGCAACACAATATTCAACCCAACAGATTTGCCACCCGCATCCAATGCACCGCGGTTGCCCGCCTCCATCACACCTGGCCCACCGCCAGTCGTGACAACAAATTCACCGCCGCCCAGCGATTGGCTGTATAGCGTGATCTGACGCGCCAATTCGCGCGCTTGGGTGTAATACTGGGTCAATTCCGCCAACTTGGGCGTTTTGGCCTGATCTGCATTTACAGGATCAGGAATCCGCGCGCCCCCAAACAAAACAACCGTTGAATGAATACCCTGTTCGTCCAATGCCAATTCAGGTTTCAACAATTCTAACTGCAGCCGCACCGGCCGCAGATCTTCGCGCACCAAAAATTCATCGTCAGCAAAGGCCAACCGATAGGCCGGCGATTGCGTCTGCGGCGTAACCGGCACACTGGTCGCAGTTGATTTGTCCGTACCCGCATCGCGAAATATCCGCTTTGTTTTCCGTGTCATATTTACATCCCTTTGTTTCATCTTATCTTACGCCTAAAAATATTGTATCACCAGCGAATGAAAGCTATAGCGCTAAAAAGAAATTTCCGGATAGGAGACCACCCATGTCCAACACACACCTAGAAACCGCAATCGAAGCCGCGTGGGACGCACGCGACACAATCACGCCCGCCACAACCGGCGAAACCCGTGAAGCCATCGAAGACACCCTAAATGCCCTAGACAGCGGCAAACTCCGCGTGGCCGAGAAAATGGAAAACGGCGATTGGCACGTAAACCAATGGGCGAAAAAGGCCGTGCTGTTGGGATTTCGGATCAAAGACATGGAAATCCAATCCGGTGGCCCCCAAGGCAGCGGCTGGTGGGACAAAGTCGACAGCAAATTCGCAGGCTGGGGCGAAAACCAGTGGCGCGCCGCAGGGTTCCGCGCGGTTCCCAACTGCGTCGTTCGAAAATCCGCCTATATTGCACCTGGCGTAGTGCTGATGCCATCATTTGTGAACCTTGGTGCCTATGTTGATCAGGGTACAATGGTAGACACATGGGCAACCGTCGGCAGCTGCGCCCAAATCGGTAAGAATGTCCACCTGTCCGGTGGCGTCGGCATCGGTGGCGTACTTGAACCCATGCAAGCCGGCCCAACCATTATCGAAGACAACTGCTTTATTGGCGCACGATCCGAAGTCGTCGAAGGATGCATCATCCGCGAAGGATCGGTTTTAGGAATGGGTGTCTATATCGGCCAATCCACAAAAATCGTTGACCGCGAAACAGGCGAAGTCATGTACGGCGAAGTCCCGCCATATTCCGTCGTTGTTTCCGGCTCAATGCCATCGAAAAACGGGATCAATCTATACTGCGCAGTGATCGTCAAACGCGTTGACGAAAAAACACGCAGCAAAACCGGTATCAATGAATTGTTGCGGGATTGAACAGAATTGTTTCTAGCGAAACAAACGGGGGCCTTTCGGCCCCCTTTTTTGAGTATTTTTACAAAAATGAAAACCTAAACTTCAAGTATATTCGGCCTTTCAATTTTGCATAAAATACTCTGGGGTGAATTGGCCCCATCGGGGCCAAAGGGGGCAAAGCCCCCACTTTCATACCTAACAACAAGCCGCGACTGCCCGTTTTGCCATGACACCCACCAGATGTGCGCGATAATCGGCACTACCATGTAAATCCGAAATCATTCCGTTTGACGCAACGGCCAATCCATTTAGGGCATCGGGGCTGAAGTTTTCTGAAAGCGCCACTTCAGCCTCAGACCAACGGAATACTCCGTCCTCAGAAGCCCCTGTCACGGCGACCCTAACACCATCGGCATATTTCGCGACAAAAACACCGACCATTGCAAAACGCGAAGCAGGTTGTTCGAATTTTTGATAATTCGCTGCCTGCGGAATGGGGAACCGGACACCGGTAATGATTTCGCCCTCGTCTAGGGATGTTGTAAACATGCCTTGGAAAAAGTCATCGGCGTTGATTTCACGTGTGCTAGTGATGACTGTCGCACCAGATGCCAAGACAGCAGAGGGGTAACAGGCGGCGGGGTCATTATTGGCCACAGATCCACCAATTGTCCCCCGGTTTCGGACTGCGGGATCACCGATGCCCGCCGCCAGTGCCGCCAAAGCTGGATAGGCCCCTGCGTGTTGTGCCACAGTTGCGTGTGTGGTTGCCCCCCCGATTGTCAGGCTGCCATCGTCGTTTTGGCAAACACCCTTCATTTCGGCGATCCCTGTCAGGCTGACCAGTTTTGACGGGCTAGCAAGGCGTTGTTTCATGGTGGGGATCAGGGTTTGACCACCGCCCAAAGGTTGCGCATCCTCGGTTGCTAGGGCGGCGACCGCATCTGCGATTGTTGTTGGTTTTTCAAAGTCAAAGTTATACATGTCTGATCCCTTCCCTTAACCTTGCATTGCCGCCCAGACGCGCTGGGGCGAAACGGGCATATCGATATGGGTGACGTGGGTATGTCCACCGGATTGAAGCGCATCAACCACGGCATTGACAACAGCGGGTGGTGATCCGATAGCGCCAGCTTCGCCGCAGCCCTTCACGCCCAATGGGTTGTGCGTACAGGGTGTTTGGCACGAATGATCGACCGTATAGAACGGCACATCGGACGCCCGCGGCATTGCGTAATCCATATAGGATGCGCTAAGCAGCTGGCCATTTTCGTCATAGACACAGTTTTCCAGCAAAGCCTGACCAATACCCTGACCCACGCCGCCGTGGACCTGACCGGTGACTATCATCGGGTTTACGATGTTGCCAAAATCATCGGCGGCGCTGAACCGTTCTACTGTCACTTTGCCAGTTTCTGGATCCACTTCGACCTCGCAGGCATAGGCGCCCGAGGGATAGGTAAAGTTGGACGGATCATAGAATGCCGTTTCCTCAAGGCCGGGTTCGATATCCTCAAGCGGATAGTTATGGGGCACATAGGCGGCCAGTGTCACATCACCCCAAGCACAGGATTTATCGGTGCCTTTGACGGTGAATTGACCGTCTTTCAGTTCGATATCCGCCTCGGATGCCTCAAGCATATGGGATGCGATTTTCTTGGCTTTGTTTATGATCTTTTCTGTTGCGCGCACCATGGCTGACCCACAAACCGCAAGCGACCGCGATCCATAGGTGCCCATCCCGAACGGGATTTTTGAACTGTCGCCATGGACAATTTCGATCATACTGTCATCGATGCCCAGCATATCCGCCACAACTTGGGGGAATGCGGTTTCGTGGCCTTGGCCGTGGCTGTGTGCGCCGACCATCACGCTGATCGAACCGGTGGCATTCACACGCACGGTTGCTGCATCATACAGACCCGCACGCGCGCCCAACTGGCCCACCAGATTGGATGGCGCGATGCCGCAGGCCTCGATATAGCAGTTCACGCCCAAACCGCGCAGTTTGCCGCGGGCCTCGGATTCTTTGCGACGTGCTTCAAATCCGGACAGGTCTGCGATTTCTTCTAGCTTGTCCATGGTTGCGACATAGTCACCTGTGTCATATTCCACGGCAACGGGGGTGGCATATGGGAATTGGGTGATAAAGTTTTGCCGCCGCAGCGCGATTGGATCAACGCCCAATTCACGGGCTGCTTTGTCAACCAAACGTTCCAGCTGATATGTGGCCTCGGGGCGGCCCGCACCGCGATAAGCATCCACTGGGACGGTGTTGGTAAACACAGCCTTAACATTTACATAGATCAGCGGCGTTTTATAATTGCCAGCCATCAATGTGCCATGCAGCCAAGTTGGAACCGATGGCGCAAATGTGGACAAATACGCGCCCATATTGGCATAGGTTTCGGTGCGGATGGCCTGAAAATTGTTATCGGCATCCAGTGCCAATTCAATTTTGGTGACATGATCACGGCCGTGGGCATCGGACATGAATGCCTCGGACCGAGACGATGTCCATTTAACTGCACGATTAAGCTGACGCGCGGCGAAGGTACAAAATGCCTCTTCTGCATAGTGGAAAATTTTGGTGCCAAAGCCACCACCCACATCAGGGGCCACAACGCGCAATTTATGTTCCGGGATCCCCAAAACAAAGGCACCCATCAGCAAACGAATGACATGTGGGTTTTGCGATGTGGTAAACAGCGTGCTTTCATCATTGGCGCGGTTGTAATCGCCAACGGCAACGCGGGGTTCCATGGGATTGGCCACCAAACGGTTGTTGACCAATTCCAATGTGGTCACATGGGCGGCCTCTTCGAACGCTTTGTTCACGGCGTCGCGGTTTTCTTCGACGAAACCCCAGTCGTAACATAGGTTGCTGTCTAGATCGTCGTGCACCTTGGTGGCACCGGGTTCCAGCGCCTGTTTCATATCAACAACGGCCGGTAATTCGGTAATGTCCAGATCAATCGCCTCGGCGGCATCGCGGGCCTGTTCCAGCGTTTCGGCCACGATCGCAGCAATCGGGTCGCCCACATGGCGCACCTTGCCCTGTGCCAAAACGGGGTGGGCGGGTTCCTGCATCGGGTTGCCGTGTTTGTCGGTGACCTGCCAACCGCATGGAATGCTGCCGATACCTTCGAAATCGGCGCCGGTGAAAATGCGCACAACGCCTGGCATTGCAGCTGCGGCCGCGGTGTCGATTGAATTGATTTTACCATGCGCCATATCTGAGCGCAGGAAATACACATGCGCTTGGCCATGAATGTTAATGTCGTCGGTATATTGTCCGGTTCCGGTCAGGAAACGAATATCCTCGCGCCGCTTGGGGCTGGCGCCGATGCCGCTATCTTTGGGCATATTAAATCCTCCCTTAAACTTATTATTCTGCGGCGATTTGGCTGACATCCTGTCCGGACGCGGCCAAAATTGCCTTAACTATGTTGTGATATCCTGTGCAGCGGCAAATATTGCCTTCTAGGTGGTGGCGCACTTCGGCTTCGGTCGGTTTGGGGTTGTTTTTCAACAAATCCGCAGCCGCCATCACCATGCCAGGTGTGCAATATCCACACTGCAAACCATGGTGTTCCTGAAATGCCGCCTGAATCGCGTTCAGGGTACCATCGGGGGCGGCCTGACCTTCGATTGTGGCGACATCTGCACCGTCCGCTTCTGCGGCGAACATCGTGCAGGATTTCACCGCAACGCCATCGACATGCACGGTACAGGCCCCACATTGGCTGGTATCACAGCCGACGTGCGTACCGGTCAGGCGCAGGTCTTTGCGCAGAAAGTCGACCAATAATGTACGGCCCTCTACATCACCAGAAACGGATTTCCCGTTTACGGTCATCGTAATTTTTGTCATTTATTCCTCCCAATTTTATTATTTTTATCCTGTTTAGCTGATTATTTTTTTAAACCATCCCTTTTTCGCGGGTGGGGTCTCAGCGTCATTTTCATCTGCAACGGTGTCTGCTTCGTCGGTTTCAGACACGGCATCGCGGAAATTTTCGAAAAACTGATCTGCCATTTTCTTGGCAAAGCCATCGATGATGCGGCTGCCCAGTTGGGCCAATTTGCCGCCCACTTTGGCTTCAACTTCGTAGGATAACAGCGTTCCGCCATCTTGGTCGGTTAGGACCACATTTGCGCCCCCCTTGGCGAAACCTGCGGCACCGCCTTTGCCCTCTCCGGTCAGGGTCAGAGATGTTAGATCAACCATATCCGACAGGGTCACCGCGCCTTTGAATGTGGCTTTGACGGGGCCCACTTTCTGGGTGACGGTGGCCGCAAACCCATCTTGGGCGGTGCCGGTCATTTCGGTGCACCCGGGGACGCATTCCTTTAACACCTCGGGTGATAACAGGGCTTGCCACACTGTTTCACGGTCTGCTGGTATCAGTTTTGCGTCGCTTAGTTTCATATTTACCCCTTGGTTCATGCTGTGCTGTGGGTCACGATGTGCAATCGAATGCGGGTGTGCGTTTCTAGTCATGGTTGCAACATCAGAAAGTTCGACCACTTTCTAGCCATTCAAGGGGTGAAATGGCGTTTCGTCAACTGTTTTTACGGAACATCACACTTTTGCGCGAAAGGGCGTTTATTTACGACGACGCAAATAAACGTAATAGGCACCGCCGCCACCATGTTTTATGTGCGCTTCGGTCACTTGTAATACCAAGGGCGCAAGCGGGGCCATGCGCAACCATTGTGGCACCTGATGGCGCAAAACACCCATCTGACGTGGAATCGGTCCGTCATCACGGGATTTTTTGCCTTTGCCTGTGATGACCAACAACAACCGCAACCCGCGTGAATGGCCGTTCAACACAAACCCCACAAGGGCAGGGTGCGCCTGCTGCAATGTCATACCATGTAAATCAATCGTGGCCTCTGGGCCCAATTTACCACGACGCATTTTGCCATAGGCTTTGGCATCCATTTGAACCGGATTGCGTGACAGCGCGCTGGCGATAGAAGGTTTCAAATCATGCGTTTCAGCAGCTGATCCCGCACGTTCGCCTATGTTAAACGGCATGATTGGTGCCGGATCGGCCACACGCGGGGTCGATGATTTCTTGGGCTTTAGTTGCGACGGTAGCGCGCGTTTTTTTGATGGGCCGTGCAGGGGCTTAGCCGTTTTAGCGACCTGATTCCAAAGCTCTTGGTCATCTGTATTTAGGGAACGGCGTTTCATGGGGCATTCTGATCTAGCAAGGACAGCGCCCTTTTAACTGGCAATAAAACAAATAGCGACCCAGCATCTTTTATTTTGCTGGCCTCTTTGCCCGCAGCGGTGCCGCTGCCCATGAAAATATCTGCGCGCTGTGCGCCCTTGATCACGGAACCTGTGTCTTGGGCGATCATCAGGCGCCGCATTGGCTTGGCCCCTTGGGTTTCTATCCAGACAGGGGCGCCCAGTGGGACATATTCGGGATCAATTGCAACCGTTCGTTTGGTGGTCAAAGATCGGTTCATCGCGCCAAGCGGCCCTTTGTTTTCCGCAATGCTTAATTCGCGGAAAAATACGAAAGACGGGTTATGTTGTAATATCGCACGCCCATCATTGGGGTTTGCCCGCACCCAGCGTTTGATTGACGCGGCTGATGCCTGATGTTTTCCCAAAATGCCACGGCGGACCATTTCTTGCCCCACCGATCGGTATTGATGTCCATTCGCGCCGCCATATCCAACACGCAACACGCGGCCATCCGTAAATCGCAACCGTCCTGATCCCTGAATTTGTAAAAACAACACATCAACCGGATCAGACGCCCAAGCAATTTCCAAGCCACGATTTTGCAAAATTCGGCGGTTTTCCAATTCGCCCCGACTGTACCACACGCCCGATTTGGGCATTTCTGGGGGGACGCGATAGATGGGATAGGCATATTTTGATGTGCGTACGCGCGAAACGGTCAGTTCCGGTTCGAAATATCCGGTGAATTTCGCGTCATCGTCATCGCGTATCATGATCGGTTTGAAAAATGCCTGAAAAAACGTCTTGGCATCATCTGTATGCTGCGCAAGCGCGCACAGGGTTTGCCAATCTGATGCTTTCAGGTCGGGGCATGTTTCCAAAAACGCACCCAAGGCTTGATCATGTTGATCCTGCTGCCAACCGTCCAAGTCATGGAATTCATGAACCGAAACAGTTAAACCCTGCGCTAGAACAGGCGCGACGACAAGCGCCGCAACCCAAGTTATCAAGCGCAGAGAAATCATTCACCTGTTGCAACCAACTGCCAATTTGGATCACCCATGCCCATTGTGCGTGAATATGTCCAAGTGTCCTTTTGGCGTTTGATCTGTTTGGCGTCGCCTTCGACGATATCGCCATCGGCATTGCGCACAACGGATGTCATTTCAGCATTATACGCAACCGTAATATCGGCCGTTCTGGTCACATCGTCAAAGTTTGCAGACACTAACCGCATTTCGCGCAACCCGATAAAGTTTGCCTCAACGCTCAGGCCTTGGGCCTCGCGGTTGGCAATCACTTCGTCGAATATATCAAGAACATCGGTTGAAATAAATCCGCGCACTTCGGTCAGGTCGCCCCGTTCAAAGGCCATCAAAATCATTTCATAGGCCATGCGCGCACCGCCCAAAAATTCATTGACGCTGAAATCGTTTTCCACACGCTTCATTTTTGCCAAGGCTTCGGCAGTGTCCGACCCTTTGGGTGCGTGATCCAGAATATCCATATCATCACCACCATCAATCACCTGAAAATCGCGTTTAGGCTGCGGTTTGGGTTCAGCAAGAGGCGGTTTTTCATGCCCTTCACGCGTTCCAAGAACGCTGCTAAGGCGCATAATCAGAAAGACAGCAATACCAGCCAGAACCAAAAGTTCAATAATCGCAGGGTTCATTTAATTTCTCTTTTCATCAAAAGTAGATTTTTCGTTGCGTCATACTTATGTAGGGAACATGCCCTTGCAAGTCCACCGTGACAGCCCTTAAGGAGACGATTTTATGTGGCTATTGATACTATTTATCGCAATTCCTGTGCTTGAAATTGCTTTGTTCATTCAGGTGGGCGGCTGGCTTGGCCTGTTTCCAACACTGGCGATTGTGATTTTAACGGCCGTTTTGGGAACGTATCTGGTGCGCACCCAAGGTTTGGCAACCCTGTCCAATCTGCAAAACAGGTTTTCCCACCTACAAGACCCCACAGAACCATTGGCCCATGGTGCCATGATTTTATTTGCAGGCGCATTGTTGTTAACACCCGGTTTTTTTACGGATGCTGTCGGATTTTTGTTGTTAACCCCAGCGTTTCGTATTGCCGCCTTTGGCTGGATCAAATCGCGGATCAAGGTTCAGTCGTTTACCATGGGCAACCAAACTCATCCCGACGACGATATCGTAGAAGCAGGGTTTCAGGATGTCACACCAAACCAAGACAGCCCATGGAATTCAAAAAACATATCTAAGGATTGAGCATCCTATAGTGACCTGATAAAACAAACCCAATTTAATTTAGGAGCGTAAAATGACCGACGAAACGCAGGCACAACAGCCCGTTCAGCCAAACATGAATATTCTGGCACAGTATATTCGCGATATGTCTTTTGAAAATATCTTATCACAAAAAGGTATTACCGGAGAAGTAAACCCAGACGTTCAAGTTCAGGTAAATCTGGACGCGCGCAAACGGACCGTTGAAAACCAGTTTGAAGTTGTCATCAAACTGAAAGTTTCGTCCAAAAACAAAGAAACAGAGCAAAACCTGTTTTTGTTAGAGTTGGAATACGGCGGCATTTTCCAAGTGACCGGTGTGCCAGACGAACAGCTGCATCCATATCTGCTGATCGAATGCCCACGCATGTTGTTCCCATATCTGCGCCGCATCGTGTCCGACATCACCCGTGATGGCGGTTTCCCTGCGCTGAATTTGGACAACATCGATTTCTTGGCGCTATACCGTGCCGAAATCGCGCGCCGTCAGGCAGAAACCGCAAAAAATGAACAGGGCGACGAAAACGCAACCGTCAACTAAGTGTTATTTGGAAAAGGTTTTCCAAACAGCATCTTGACCCAATTTTTCGACAAAGGCGGCGTGTGCCGCCTTTTCGTTTTCTGTCAATCGGCTTGGCAATGGATTGGGACGTTTGGTTGGTCGCCACTGTGTTTGACCATCTTGGCCCAAATTTCCACCCTGCGACGCAGACAATCCAAAATCTGGCTGGCGTCCACCGATTAATTCCAAATACACTTCGGCCAAAATTTCGGAATCCAGCAACGCGCCGTGCAACGTACGCGACGAATTGTCGATATTAAATCGACGGCAAAGCGCGTCCAACGATGCGGGCGATCCGGGAAATTTTTGCCGTGCAATGGCCAGCGTATCAATGGCCTGTTCCCACGGGATCTGGGGGCGGTTGACCCATTTCAATTCTGCATTCAGAAATTTCACGTCGAATGCGGCGTTGTGAATAACCAATTTCGCATCCCCAATGAAATCAACAAAATCCTGTGCAATATCTGCAAACACGGGTTTGTCGCGCAGAAATTCATCGCCCAAACCGTGTACTTTGAACGCCTCTTCGGGCATGGCGCGCTTGGGGTTGATGTATTGGTGATATGTTTTGCCTGTAGCAACGTGATTCCACAGTTCAACCGCGCCAATTTCAACAATGCGATCCCCTGATTCAGGATCAAACCCAGTGGTTTCCGTATCCAAAACGATTTCACGCATTGATTTTATTCCTTATGGTTTTCACAATTTCGGCAACCTGCTGTTTGGCATGGTCCAAACTGTCGGTGTGAATAACATAATCTGATTTTGCCGCTTTGTCAGCGTTTGGCCATTGGCGATCCAAAATTTGCTGAAATGTTTTTTCGTCCATCGTCTGACGCGCCATAACCCGTTGTTTTTGCGTTTCTGCATCGATGGACACGCAGGCCACGGCGTCCATGGCCCGATTGGCGCCGGTTTCGAACAGCAATGGAATATCCAGCACGACAATATCTGTTGTTGCAGTTTTAATAAATTCCGCACGATCTTGCGCGACCAGCGGGTGAACAATGTGTTCCAGTGCTTTGAATTTTGAGGGGTCAGCAATCAATGCCTGTTTCAACGCATCCCGCGATACGGCACCGTTTTGGACGGCCTGTGGGAAAACCGCCGCAACAGGTTCGACCGCTGGACCACCCACCGCATACAACCGATGCACCGCTGCGTCCGCATCCCAAACGGCGCAACCGTGGTCCGCAAAAAATCCTGCTGTGGTGGATTTGCCCATCCCGATGGATCCAGTTAGGCCCAGTTTAAAGGTCATGACAGTAACAATTCCCTAAGCTCGTGCGTTACGGTGGGTGTCGTTCCAAACCATTTGGTAAATCCAGGGATCCCCTGATAAATCAGCATCCCCAGCCCATCAACCCAAGGGTTTCCACGATCTTGCGCCTGTTGCAACAGCGGGGTGATCAGTGGAGCATAGACAATATCTGTGACCAACGCATCCAATGGCAAACGCGCCAAATCATGGGGCAGGGGATCGTGCCCAACCATCCCCATTGATGTGGTGTTCACCAATGTTTTGACATCTGACATGTCATCAGCCGCCGACGCCCAATCAACAACACGAATACGATCATCACCAAATTCAGCCGCCAAATCATCAGCACGCGCGCGGGTGCGGTTGGACAAAATGACCTGTGGCGCACCCTGTTCCAACAGCGCAACGATAATCGCGCGCGATGCACCACCGGCCCCCAAAACCATGGCATTCCCATCCGTGGGCGACCATGTTGGACACCCTGCACGCAGGTTTTCAATAAACCCGTGGCCATCCGTGTTATCCGCATGAATTTTGCCATCTGCATCAAAAAATAACGTATTGGCTGCCCCAATTTTTGCGGCGCGGTCGCTGACATGATCGGCGATTTTTAATGCCGCCTCTTTGTGGGGGATGGTGATGTTTGCGCCGACAAACCCCATTTTTGGCAGGGTTCGCAGAACGGTTTCCAAATCAGCCGGCGCCACATCCAGTGGCACATAATGGCCCGCAATATCATTTTGCGCCAACCAATAGCCGTGCATTTTGGGCGATTTGGAATGGGCAATGGGCGATCCGATAACCGCAACAACTGGTATTTTATGGCTCATCCTTGGATATCCCCGCGCAGTGATAGAAAATTTAACAACTCAAGCAATGGCAATCCCAGAATACTGAAATAATCACCATCTGCCTTGGCAAACAGGCGCGCGCCTTCGGCTTCGATCTGATAGGCGCCGACACAATGGCGGATGTCATCCCAATTGCGATCAATATAATCGCGCAGATAGTCGTCCGAAAATTCGCGCATATACAGGCGCACCTGACCAATGTGGCGCCAAATCGGCTGGCCCCCCTGTGAAATAACAGCAGCCGACCATAAAACATGTCGCTTGCCGCGCATTTGCGACAGTTGATCAAAGGCATGATCTGGCGATGTCGGTTTAGATAAAATCTGACCTGCGAAATCTAGAACTTGGTCACAACCCAGAACCAGCGCATCAGAATGGCGGGTGCTGATTTTTGTTGATTTCAGCTCGGCCAAGGCATCTGCTATATCACGCGGGGATGTTTCATCGGCTGTTAACGCCGCTTTAACCATATCTTCGTCTACTTGGGGTCGAACAACGTCAAACGACACGCCCGCGTTGCGCAACAACTGTGCCCGCGTTTCAGAGCCCGAAGCTAAAATGAATGGTACTGACATGTGTATAAATCCGTGGATTAATCAAGGTAAGCGCATAGAACATGTTGTGCGGGAATTATGTGCAGGTTGCAAGACTGGGATAACCCCTGCCATTTTCCACACAACGCCAAACTTTATCATAGGTGGATAAGAACAACTTAAATTTCCGCTTTCATGTGGATATCAAGATATTTTCAAAAATTAATTTCGTAAATACATGATATTAATATATTTTTTCGAATATAATTTTACCAAGAAATGTGGATAAAAATGGGGGAAACATTTAATCCACAGAAATTGGCATTCCTACTTCTAAATCTTTCCTTTATATATACTTATTATATTAGATAGGAAAACAGCACGACGATGGACGATATTTTAATATCTGGGTACCCTTGGGTAAAATCACTGCACATCATGGCGGTTATGGCTTGGATGGCAGGATTATTTTATTTGCCTAGAATCTATGTCTATCATGCGGAACAATCTGAAACCGGTGATCAGCTAGATGGCACCTTTCAAGTTATGGAACGCCGATTGTTAAAGGCGATCATGAACCCAGCGATGATTGTAACATGGATTTGTGGGTTATGGATGGTTGCAACGCCAGGTATCATCGATTGGACCGCCTTTTGGCCCTATACAAAGGGGGTATCGATCATTGCTATGACGTGGTTCCACATGTGGTGTGCCGCGCGGCGCAAGGATTTTGTTGGTGCAAATAACACGCGATCAGGCCGTGATTTCCGCATCATGAACGAAGTACCGACGCTGTTGATGATCGTGATTGTTTTATCGGTTATTATTAAATTCTAGGACTTCGTTGACTCAGCCGGTCAAAGACGGTATGCGAACCCTATCCTGTTCTGGATATTTTTTCCCATACCATACCAAAGGCTCGATCCTATGACTGCTGATCGTCTGAAATTATCTGATTTGAAAGCGCAAAGCCCAAAAGATTTGTTGGCTTTAGCCGAAGAATTAGACATCGAAAACGCATCCACGATGCGCAAAGGTGAAATGATGTTCCAAATTCTGCGCGAACGTGCGGATGAGGGATGGGAAATTTCCGGCGATGGTGTTGTCGAAGTATTGCAAGACGGCTTTGGTTTCCTGCGCTCGCCCGAGGCGAATTACCTGCCGGGCCCCGATGATATTTACGTCTCACCCGATATGATCCGCAAACATTCCCTGCGCACCGGTGACACGATTGAGGGTGTGATCAAAGCCCCAGAAGAGAACGAGCGTTATTTCGCGCTGGTCGAAGTGGAAAAGATCAATTTTGAACCGCCTGAAAAGGCACGTCACAAAATTGCCTTTGACAACCTGACACCTTTGTATCCTGATCAGCGCCTGAAAATGGAGATCGAGGATCCAACACTGAAAGATCGCTCATCCCGTGTGATCGATTTGGTTGCACCCATCGGCAAAGGCCAACGTTCGTTGATTGTTGCGCCGCCAAGAACCGGTAAAACCGTTTTATTACAAAACATTGCGCATAGTATCGAACGCAATCACCCGGAATGTTATTTGATTGTTTTGCTGATCGACGAACGCCCAGAAGAGGTGACCGACATGCAGCGTTCGGTCAAAGGCGAAGTTATTTCATCAACCTTTGATGAACCGGCCGCGCGTCACGTTGCTGTGTCTGAAATGGTGATTGAGAAGGCAAAGCGTTTGGTCGAACACAAGCGCGATGTTGTTATTTTGCTGGATTCCATCACACGCCTGGGACGCGCCTTTAACACGGTTATTCCATCGTCAGGCAAGGTATTGACCGGTGGTGTTGATGCGAACGCCCTGCAGCGCCCCAAGCGGTTCTTTGGTGCGGCACGTAACATAGAAGAGGGCGGTTCGCTGACAATCATTTCAACAGCTTTGATCGATACCGGCAGCCGCATGGACGAAGTTATCTTTGAAGAATTCAAAGGGACAGGTAATTCGGAAATCGTATTGGATCGCAAGGTTGCTGATAAACGCGTATTCCCAGCGATTGATATTCTGAAATCGGGCACTCGCAAAGAGGACCTGTTGATCGACAAAATCGATCTGCAAAAAACATTTGTGCTACGTCGTATTTTGAACCCGATGGGAACAACGGACGGTATCGAATTCCTGCTGTCCAAGTTAAAGCAAACCAAGACAAACGCCGAATTCTTCGATTCAATGAACACCTAGGCGCAGGCCGCACGGGGGTTAACCATGGACACGATTTACGCATTAGCGACCGCCCAAGGCAAGGCTGGTGTTGCAATCGTGCGTGTGTCCGGTCCTGATGCATGGTCCGCTTGTCGGTCCATGATGACACAGGATATAGTGGTATCCAAACCAGTTGTACGCAATATATATGCACACTGTGGTGAGTTTTTAGACCAATCTATGGTGCTGGCATTTCGTGGGCCACACAGTTTTACGGGCGAAGACACCGTTGAATTGCATCTGCATGGATCAATATCAGTGGTCCGTGCGGTTTTGGACAACTTGGGCCAATGTGATGGATTACGGCTGGCGGAGCCTGGCGAATTTACGCGGCGTGCGTTGGAAAATGGCAAGCTGGATGTTGCCCGTGTCGAAGGATTGGCAGATCTGATCGATGCCGAAACCGAGGCACAGCGAAAACAGGCGCTTCGCGTGTTGTCTGGGTCATTGGGTACGCGGGCTGATGCGTGGCGGACCAAACTGATTCGCGCAGCCGCCTTGTTAGAAGCGACAATAGATTTCGCAGACGAAGATGTGCCCGTGGATGTCAGCCCAGAGGTTCGCGACCTGCTGTCCGGGGTTATCGCAGAATTAACGGATGAAGCCAGCCGCACGCATATAGCAGAACGGATTCGTTCAGGGTTTGAGGTTGCAATCGTCGGCGCGCCAAATGTTGGTAAATCTACATTGTTAAATGCTTTGGCTGGGCGCAAGGCGGCAATCACATCTGAAATTGCTGGGACTACGCGTGATGTGATTGAGGTGCGGATGGATTTGAACGGCATCCCCGTGACGTTGTTGGATACGGCAGGGGTTCGCGAAACAGCCGATCAAATTGAATCCATCGGGATTGAAATGGCATTGGATCGCGCCAATGCAGCCGATATAGTTGTCGTGCTATCTGATAACCCCAACATGATGTTGCCCGATGGATTGGAAAATCCTAACGTGATCAAAAGGCAATCCAAATGCGATGCCGGGCAGGCAGGCGGTATTTCGGCTGTGACGGGTTTTGGTGTCGATGATTTGGTCAGCGAAATTTCGCAATTATTGCAAGGCATGGCGGCAGGCGCGGGGATTGCAACACGCGAACGCCATCGCATTTCATTCGTTCGTGCAGCTGGCTATCTGTCAACAGCGCGTGCGGTATTGGAATTGGGTCCAGATTCATACGATATATGCGCCGAAGAAATCCGTTCTGGCGTGCGTGCTTTGGATAGCTTAATCGGTCGTGTTGATGTAGAATCGTTGTTGGACGAAATCTTTTCCAGCTTTTGCCTTGGTAAGT
>Ga0181557_1000162_pt1 | contig 83587 bp, 81 predicted proteins | sample 011ome_23_FD_148632 | JGI IMG/M metagenome (GOLD analysis project Ga0181557, IMG submission 148632) | Coastal salt marsh microbial communities from the Groves Creek Marsh, Skidaway Island, Georgia - 011506CT metaG (spades assembly) | ecosystem: Environmental > Aquatic > Marine > Intertidal zone... | reverse complement strand
CCTTTAATGCCATTCATACCTTTTTATATGCCCCAAATGAGACGACACATGGGGGTACCCACATTAAAGGGGCTGATGATTTGAAGCGTACCATGAACACAGTGATCATGGCTCTGGCACCCTGTTTAATCTTTGGTATATTCAATGCAGGTTACCAACATTCAATGGCCATTGGTGAAGGCGTTGCCGCTGCTGGTGATTTTTTCAGCACCGCATTTTGGAACTGGGATAATTTGGTTTTTGGCGCCTGGAAAGTATTGCCTTTAGTCGCTGTATCCTATATCGTGGGATTGATCGTTGAATTTATTTTTGCTGTAATCAAGGGACATGAAGTTGAAGAAGGTTATTTGGTTACAGGGATGCTTGTGCCGCTTATTGTTCCCGTAGATATTCCATTATGGATGTTGTCTGTAGCGGTCGTTTTTGGCGTCGTTATTGGAAAAGAAGTCTTCGGTGGAACCGGAATGAATATTTTGAATCCTGCCCTCACGATTCGTGCATTTTTGTTTTTTGCCTATCCGACCTGGATGAGCGGGGACAAAGTGTGGGTCGCTGGAGCTCAAGAACGTGCGAGTCAAATTGCCTCAGGACTTGAATTAGATTCTATTTCTGGTGAAACTATTTTAGGAACCTTGGCGCAAAACAAAACCGTGAGCTATGATCTTTGGGATATGTTCTTAGGATTCATTCCGGGATCTGTTGGGGAAACCTCAACCATACTTATTTTAATTGGCGGTTTATTTTTAGTCTTTACTAAAATCGGAAGCTGGCGCATTATGCTTTCTGCAGTGATCGGAGCCCTGGTCATGGGAATGGTGTTTAACGGTGTTGTGGACGCGGGATGGATCGATAGTTCAAGCAAGTTTTATAGCCTTATGAGCACTCCATTTTGGGTTCATTTGATCATTGGTGGGTTAGCGTTTGGTATTGTATACATGGCTACAGATCCTGTAACAGCGTCTCAAACCAACAGAGGTAAGTGGATTTATGGCTTTTTGATCGGTTTTATTTCGGTATTGATCCGAGTTTTCAATCCGGCCTATCCAGAGGGGGTTTTTTTGGCCATCTTGTTGATGAACGTATTCGCACCGACCATTGATCATTATGTGATTCAAGCCAATATTAAAAGAAGAATGAATCGTTTAAAAGTTAAAAACGCATAAGATGGCGATCAACACAGAAAAAAACAGTTATACCGTAATTTTTGCCATTGTCATGGTGGTGATTGTGGGCTCTATTCTGGCCGGTCTATTTATGTTGTTCCGACCACAAATCGAGGCTAATGAGCGATTTGAAAAGCAGCAAAACATTCTCTATGCTATGGGAATTAATAAAAATACTGGCGCCAATGACGTCGTATTTATTCCCACGACAGAGGTAGAGGGTGAATTCCAAAAATACATCACCCGTCAGGTGGTTCTCAAAGGCGATGAGGTGATCGAGGATGATGAGGCTTTTTTGATTGATATAAAAAAGGAAGCCACTAAAGCTGCAGATCCTGATTATAAAAGACGCTTGCCTTTGTTTCAAGGTCAAGTCGATGGCAAGGATGTCTATGTGGTGCCTGTGAGAGGAAAAGGCCTTTGGGATGCGATATGGGGTTTCGTTGCTATGGATAAGGATATGGTAATCCAAGGGGTTTATTTTGATCATAAAGGAGAAACACCCGGGCTTGGTGCTGAGATCAAGCAGCGTTATTTTATGGATGATTTCCAAGGAGAAGGATTTCTTGTCGATGGACAATTTGCGCCGATTACTGTGGCCAAAGGAAATAATGATCCAAAGAACAACATAAAGAATGATCAAGAAGTTGATGCTTTAGCGGGTGCTACTATTACTGGAGATGGTCTGTCGGCCATGCTCAAAAAAGACATTCGCTTGTACGTGCCTTACTTTAAAACATTAAACTAAAATCTTATGGGACTGCTCTCTAAAAAAGATTCAAAACTGATTTTTGATCCGCTTGCGGATAACAACCCAATTACGATTCAGGTACTCGGTATCTGTTCTGCATTGGCGATTACGGCCCAATTGAAGCCTTCTATTGTAATGGCGTTATCGGTGATTTTTGTACTGGGCATGGGTAATGTCGTGATTTCGCTCATGCGTAATATCATCCCTTCCAAAATTCGAATTATCGTTCAGCTTATTGTTGTGGCGACTTTGGTAATTATTGTAGACTTAGTGCTCAAAGCCTTTGCCTATGAGTTAAGCAAAGAGCTCTCGGTATTTATTGGACTGATCATTACCAACTGTATCATCATGGGGCGCTTTGAAGCTTTTGCCTTGGGGAATGGCCCATGGCGTTCATTTTTGGACGGAGTAGGAAATGCTTTGGGGTATGGAATCATTTTGATTATCGTTGGGTTTTTCAGAGAATTATTAGGCTCTGGGACCCTATTTGGTTTTAAGGTTCTCGGAGATTCTGTTGAAAAAACTGGGCTTTATGCCTTGGGGTACGAAAACAATGGATTTATGGTATTGCCTCCAATGGCGCTTATCGTGGTGGGTATTATCATTTGGGTGCAGCGTTCACGCAATAAAGAATTGATCGAAGAACTATAAAATATAGCCTGTTGATTGGGGCTCGTCCTGATCAAAATCAAAAGATATATGGAACATTTAGAATTATTTTTTAAGTCGATTTTTGTAGACAACATGGTGTTTGCCTACTTCCTTGGGATGTGTTCTTATTTGGCAGTATCCAAAAAGGTAAGTACGGCAGTTGGATTGGGAGCGGCAGTTATTTTTGTGTTGACCGTGACCGTACCCCTTAACTGGCTATTAGATCAGTACATCCTGCAACGCGGGGCACTGGTTTGGTTAGGTCCTGAATACGCGGACTATGATTTGAGCTTTTTGTCCTTTATTTTATTTATCGCGACCATTGCTACCATGGTGCAGCTCGTAGAGATCGTAGTGGAGAAATTTTCTCCCTCTTTGTATAACTCCTTGGGGATTTTCTTACCGCTTATTGCAGTAAACTGTGCGATTCTTGGAGGGTCACTATTTATGCAATCTCGAGAAATTGAGACCCTGGGTCTAGCACTTAACTACGGATTTAGCTCAGGTATTGGATGGTTTTTAGCCATTTTGGCTATTGCCGCAATTCGTGAAAAAATCCGTTATTCAAATGTTCCAGCACCATTGCGCGGTTTAGGAATTACGTTTATCATAACCGGACTTATGGCCATTGGGTTTATGAGTTTTGGAGGAATGCTCACCGGAGGTGATGATGCCGCTCAAGAAGTTGAGGTGGCCTCTGTAGAAATGCCCGTAAATGAAATGTCTAACACAGAAGCTTCTGAGGTGGTGTCCCAAGAGACCGAATCGGAAGTAAATGAAACGATAGAATAAGATGATCTTAGCCAGTACACTTGGAGTTATTTTAGCGACAGTTGCCGCATTTTTGGTATTAATCCTATTGCTTGTAGCGCTGCTGTTGTTTACCAAAGAAAAATTATCGCCTTCAGGACCGGTGACCATCACCATTAATGGGGAAAGAAAAATAGAAGTGGCCTCAGGAGGGACTTTATTGTCAACTCTAGGGAACCAAAAAGTGTTTTTACCGTCCGCTTGTGGCGGTGGAGGTACCTGTATTCAGTGTGAGTGCCATGTCCTTGAAGGAGGAGGGGAAGCCTTGCCGACTGAAACGCCTCATTTTACCCGTAAGGAGCTCCAACATGGAGCCCGTTTGGCGTGTCAAGTTAAAGTGAAGCAAAACATGTCCATTCAGATTCCAGAAGAAATTTTTGGAATTAAAAAATGGGAGGCTACGGTAGTGCGTAACTATAATGTGGCGTCTTTTATTAAAGAATTTGTTGTTGAGATTCCAGAAGATATGAATTATAAAGCAGGGGGGTATATTCAAATTGAAATACCACCATGTGAAATTAAGTATTCAGATATCGACATTACGGCGCACCCAGAAGAGCATGAAACTCCTGATAAATTTCAAGCAGAATGGGACAAGTTTGGTCTTTGGCCCCTTGTGATGAAGAACACGGAAAGCGTGGAGCGCGCTTATTCTATGGCTTCTTATCCCGCAGAAGGAAGAGAAATTATGCTTAACGTACGTATTGCCACCCCACCATGGGATCGTGCAAAAAATGGATGGATGGATGTTAATCCTGGAATTGCATCGTCTTATATTTTTGCTCAAAAACAGGGGGATAAAGTAACCATTTCAGGGCCTTATGGTGAGTTCTTTATCAATGAGTCTCAGGCAGAGATGCTTTATGTCGGTGGAGGAGCCGGAATGGCACCGATGCGTTCGCATCTATATCATTTATTCAAAACTCTTAAAACAGGACGAACAGTGACTTACTGGTATGGTGGTCGTTCTAAGCGTGAGTTGTTTTATCTTGATCATTTCCAGCAGTTGGAGAATGAGTTTGAGAATTTCAAATTTTTCCTCGCTTTGTCAGAACCCCTGCCAGAAGACAATTGGAAAGTTAAAAAGGATATTCACGATAAAGAGGGAGACGGATTTGTTGGATTTATCCACCAAGTGGTGATCGATAATTATTTGAATCATCACGAATCTCCAGAGGACATTGAATTATATTTCTGTGGCCCACCACTTATGAACCAAGCGGTTCAAAAAATGGGAGAAGATTTTGGTATCCCAGATGAAAATATCCGCTTCGACGATTTCGGAGGATAAATTAGAAAAAGACCAGCATGCTGGTCTTTTTTTTAATTTTAAATGAACTGATTTATTATGGAACTGACCCAACAAGAGATGCATTATTTGGCCATGAATATCGTGGGTGAAGAGCTCAAAGAGCAGGGTTATGAGTTTTTAGGGGTTAATTCGGATCTGAAAAAAAATCCTCAGTTTGTTGCCCTAAAGGATAAGACCATTCACTTTGTATTGGTTCGTGCGGTGCGGTATCCCGATGATCCTGCCCTTCTGGATGAAGTTTTAAGAGACAAGATGGTAGACCACGCCAAGGCGCATGAGGCCAAATTGGCTTATGCTGGTGTGGGATTGGGGCATGGCAGTGATTATGGTCAACCTCCTCGAAAAGATGAGGCTTACACACAAGTATATTCAGGATTAAAATGGCTGGTTTAAGATTTTTTGTTTTACTCATTGGGCCACTCCTTATTTTTGGGTGCGGTCCCAGAGAAGATTTAAGAGTGTTATATGGCAATGCCTTCGGGACCACCTACACTATCAAATGTTATAGTGATCTGGAGAGCACTGAACTTCAGAGTCAAGTAAATCGCCTCGTTGATCAGGTAAATGCCTCTATAAGTAGCTATGATCCACAGAGTATCATTTCGCGCATTAATCAAGGGGATACCGGAGTTGTGGCAGATCTTTATTTTAAAGAAGTATTACGTCTATCGCGAGAGATCAATAAGGCGACTTTTGGTTTTTTTGACCCAACAGTGGGGGCTATAGGCAATGCCCTAGGTTTTGGCCCGCAGAGGTTTAGTAATATACCCAGCGATCATGTTTTGGATAGTCTTTGTCAATTTGTGGGGTTAGACTTAGTTTCAATCCGTCCAAAGACCGATGTTGTTGATAAAGCCGACGGCGTTTATTTGGATTTTAATGCCATTGGCAAGGGGTACGGCATTGATGTTATAGGGCGCCATTTAGAACAAATAGGAATCACAGATTATTTGGTTGAGGTTGGCGGAGAAATTCGTGCAAAGGGTAAAAATCGAGAAAAGAATAAACCCTGGATCATTGGCATAGAATCGCCTGAAGTTACCCAAGAAGGTCGAAGTATTGATAAGGTATTAGCGATTCAAAACCAAAGTCTTGCTTCCTCGGGTAATTACCGAAAATTTAGGCTTGATACGGTTTCGGGTCGTAAATTTGTCCATACAATTAATCCGTTAAACTGTCGGGCAGAGCAAAACGCCATTACCAGTGCAAGTGTATGGGCATCGACCTGTGCAGAAGCGGATGCCTATGCCACAGCGATTATGGCAATGGGCTTGGAACGTGCACGGAATTTAATCCAAGAGCGCCCCGAACTTATCGTTTACTATACGTACCATGATGCACAAAATCAGCCCAAGTGGTATGCGTCATCAAATTTATTAACACAGTTCAGGTAAAAGGAAAATTAAAGCTCAACCTGCTTGATTTACTCGAAACATGCCGACCCAAGAGGGCTCAATCTTTAAAGGCGAGTGGAATCAACTCCCCTTGCGCTAAACCATAGCGTTGAATTTGCGCTAATTCGAGTTCGTTGGCAATATCAAAGGCCTCTACCCGAAAACCAACACTGCGCAAACGATCAAAATAATCCATTCCATAAACCCGCACGTGATCGTATTGACCGAAAATCTCAGCGCGCTGTTTTGGATCTGTGATACTGTCGTCTTGAAAAGTAGTCTCGCGATGGGCCTGATAGGGGACTTGTAAAATGGCCAATCCTCCGGGTTTAAGCACACGGTAAATTTCACTCATAGCGCGCAGGTCGTCCGGGATGTGTTCTAATACATGATTGCAAATAATCATATCGTATTGGTTATTGTCAAAAGGCAGCGCACATATGTCTGCATGAACATCGGCCAAGGGTGAATTTAAGTCCGTGGTTGTGTATTCAATATTTTTTAAGCGGCGAAATCTAGGGTAAAAGGCCTGCTCCGGAGCGAAGTGCAAGACTTTTAGGTTTTTTGTAAAGAGCTCTGTATGCTCCTTTAGGTACAACCAGCAAAGGCGATGCCGTTCCAATGATAATGTTCCTGGTGAAAGTACATTTGAGCGCATATGTTCATAACCATAGGGTAAAAACCTGCGATATGATTTTCCATTTATCGGATCGGTAAAACGATGCCCACGCCAGTAAATATCAAGAAGTGGACGAACCCATAAACTCATTGAAATAAGCCAGGGTCTTGGGATTGTATTCAAAATAGACTTAAAAACCTTGCTCATAGTTCTCCCGGGCCGGTTTAAGCATTTGATTTAAAGGGGGCCTCTTCTTCTGAGTTTATACCCAAGGCTTCGTAAACATAGTCAAAGGTGCTGAGTAATTCTGGCTTGCCATTGACAATAGCGATATTGTGTTCAAAGTGCGCACTCGGTTTTGCATCTTGGGTGACTATCGTCCAGCCATCGTCGAGTTGCTTTACTTTGTAGGTCCCCATATTGATCATGGGTTCAATGGCAATAGTCATTCCTTCTAATATTTTTTTTCCTCGTCCACGTTTGCCATAATTTGGGACCTCTGGATCTTCGTGTAATGTTTTGCCTAGCCCGTGCCCCACAAGTTCGCGAACCACTCCATAGCCATGAGCTTCGCAGTATTGTTGTATCGCAAAACCAATATCACCGATTCGATTGCCGACTTTAAACGCCTCAATTCCTTTGTATAAAGATGCTTTGGTTACCTCGAGTAATTTAATCGTCTCAGAAGCTACACTGCCGACTTGGAAGGTATAGGCATGATCCCCATAATATCCATTCATAAAAACACCACAGTCAATCGCTACGATATCTCCATCCTCAAGTGGTTTTTCCGTGGGTAGCCCATGGACTACGGCTTCATTTACAGAGGTTAAAAGGGTAGAAGGGCACCCGTAAAGTCCCAGAAATCCCGGTTTCGCCTTGTGATCGCGAATAAATGTTTCCGCCATAGTATCGAGTGCTTTGGTGGTCACCCCAGGTTGGACCTCTTTGGCCAGCATGCCGAGGGTTTTGGAGACCAATCGCGCACTTAGACGCATGAGTTCTATTTCCTCTGAAGTTTTTATCTGAATCATATTAGTTAAGCCTTGTATTGCGCATATTGTGCAACATGTTCTTTGAGCTCATCGACGCGCTGACTTCCGATGAGAAATTTTTTACCTGTTTTTAAACGAATGGCTAATCCTTTAGCCCCGCGCATATTGTAAACAGTTCCGTATGGCGTGAATAATCGAATGCCCCAACCACCGACAAATCCGTAATGAACCACAGAGATAGACTCTATTTCTTCCCAGGAATGACATTTTGTTTTAAACGGAACAAATCGCATATAGAGGTCTTCTGAATTAATTCGTGTATCCAAGCGCATCCAACGAAAAAATAAGATCATGCCTAAATTAAAAAAGCAAAACCCTATGACTCCAGTGTCATTCATTGGTTTTGAACCAAATGGAACCTCCAAAATTAATTGTTGAATCAAACCGTAGCATCCTACCCCAAAAATTCCCAACAACAGAGCCCACAGCCACCATTGATTGAATCGTTGAGATTCGATAAATACCTTTTGGTCTTTATTCTGCATAAGCAGGGGTGTAGGCTTGTTGTTTTAAGATTTTAAGTAGGTCAAGCTCCATCGTCTCTTGAGTGTATTCGACGATACGATTGAGTTCCGCTCCATCTTTAAAAAACATTATGGTCGGAATAAATTCGATTTCATAATCAGCCTCATAATTTTCTGGGGTGTCCTTATCATGAGTCATGGCAATAATTTCCAGTTGACTTTGATCGAACTCGGTTAAATTAAGTAATTTCATTAGTGCAGGAACCTCGCGCTGGCTGTCTTCACACCACGTCCCCATAAATACTTTAATATAACACGATTTCAATAAGGGCTTGATTTCCTCAACTACTGTCATGTCCGGGGTGTAGGCCTTAGTGTTTTCCTCAAACCACAAGGAATAGGGCTCTTGGTTCAGCCCTTGTGCATTGATGGGGCCCAAAAGCATCATGCCGCCATCAATGGTGTCTGCAACTTGTTTGTTCATGTTCCACTCGGAAAAGCCGGCGTTTTCTCCAGATTGTTCCAGCGTCGCGCTGTCTTGTGACTCTTTATTTTCGGCGCCTTGTTTTGAATTGTTACAACCAAAAATCAGGGTGCTAAATACCAATAGGGTTAAAAGATAAGTTTTCATAGTTTAATCGATTAGTGGAGATTGAGTCATGGCTTCAGGGATGTCTAGATCCATTAGTTTTAAAATCGTCGGAGCGATATCCCCTAAAACACCAGAACGAATATATTTAATGCTTTGGTCTACTAGAATAAGCGGCACAGGATTCGTCGTATGCGCTGTGTTTGGGCTTCCATCAGGATTGACCATGGTTTCACTATTGCCGTGGTCTGCAATGATCAGGGTGCTGTAGCCATGTTCTAAAGCCAAAGGCACAATTTCTGACACGCATTGATCCACGGTTTCACAAGCCTTAATGGCAGCATTTATATCTCCTGTGTGGCCCACCATATCGGGGTTGGCAAAATTCAAACAAATAAAATCTGCATTTTCCTGGGCTATTTCAGGCATAATTTTATCCCTAATTTCAAAAGCACTCATCTCTGGCATTAAATCATAGGTCGCGACTTTTGGAGAGGGACACAATATGCGATTTTCTCCGTCAAATGGCGTTTCTCTTCCGCCATTAAAAAAGAAAGTAACATGGGGGTATTTCTCCGTTTCCGCAATACGGATTTGGGTTTTACCCGCCTTGGCAATCGTCTCGCCTAAGGTGTCTTGCAAATTATCCTTGTCGTAGACTACTTTGATGTTCTTGAAGGTGTCGTCATAATTAGTCAACGTGCAATAATAAAGATCAAGGGGCTTCATATCAAATTGCTCAAATGCAGTTTGGCTCAAGACCTGGGTTAATTCTCGACCTCGATCCGTTCTGAAATTGAAAAAAATGACCACATCACCAGATTTGATTGTCGCATCAACTGGATCTGAATGATCCGCTAGGGTATTTTGAACGACCATGGGTTCAATAAACTCATCAGTAATGCCTTTGGTATAAGAATCTTCAAGGGCGGTTATTGGGTCCGTGGTGATTTGACCGACGCCATGGACCAATAGGTCATAAGCTTTTTTTACGCGCTCCCATCGTTGATCACGATCCATAGCGTAATAACGACCAATTAAGCTCGCCAGATGGGCCCCAGTTTCAGCCAAGGTTGGTTGCAGTGCTTGGACATAAGTCGGGGCACTTTTTGGGTCTACATCTCGGCCATCTGTAAATCCGTGTACTAATATATTGGGCACTTTTGCTTTAGCCGCTGCCTTGATTAGGGCTTTTAAATGATCGACATGCGCATGCACCCCTCCGTCGGACAAAAGCCCGAGGAAATGAATGCTTTTGCCATTTTGTATGGCGTAATCAAAGGCTTTTTGTAATTCTGGTTCTTGATCGATGCTTCCTTGTTCAACCGCACGATTTATTTTAGCTAAATCTTGGTAAACAATGCGCCCAGCTCCTAAATTCATATGACCCACTTCACTGTTGCCCATTTGCCCATCGGGCAGGCCAACATGGGGTCCATGAGTCAGTAACTGAGCATTGGGGTATTGATGCGGTAAGGCATCCATAAATGGTGTTTTGGCTTGAGCCACGGCTGAGACCTCTGGGTTTTGTGTCATTCCCCAACCGTCTAAAATCATCAAAAGTACCTTTTGGGACATGGATTGTATTTTAAAGCGCAAAGATAAGCATTAAGCGTCGTTCAATCTAAAAGTAAAGGGTTGATATCCAAGAGGTGATTTTTTCTGTAATCGGCCAAAAAGGAGCCGCTAATTACTGAAGCACCAAGAATTTTTTCTTCACCAAGGATGGCTTCAAGGTCTAGATCCATAAACGCTTTGAGCATGGGAATAGACACAGGGGCATAACTGTAATGCCAAGGTTCATGAGCAAAACCTTTTCGATCTGGATGATTGGTGTAAACCTCGTAAAAACCGTAATCTGCAGCGTGCGTCTCGAGCCATTGTCGAAGAGGGCAAAACACGCCGCTACCATAAAAATGTTCGGCCTCTAATACCGAATCCGGAGCGGGAACACCGCCGTCGATGAGATCCAGATCGGTGCCCCAATGGTGTCTTGAGGTCCCCGGAATGGTAGAATATTCTATAATCCGATTTACGGCCTGCTCAGGGGAATCTCCACCAGAGATGAATCTCTTGTATTTGCTTTCAAAAATTTCTTTTTGACGGTCAAAACTGCGAAAGGCCGATACCACTTTGATCGCTATGCCGTCTTTTTTTGCGGCCACTTGCATCAATCGAAGGGCCGCAGCTGTATCGCGCTGCATCGTCGTTAAATAAGTGTTTCCGACCAAATCTCTTGGGGCTTTACCAATCAATTCCTCAGGGGTATATTCTTGAATGTTATCTTCAGCCCAAAGCTTGCTCGGGAGCAGAAGTGCCGTGGCACTCGAGCCGATCAATTTTAAAAACACCGCTCTGTTCATGAGTTTAATCATGGGCCTTTTGAAGGATTAATTTTTCTTCGGTATTGATTTCATAACGCGATTCATTCGGGGGAAATATCACAGCAGGGTGTGCTCCTTTAACGGTGATTTCAGAATCCATTACACGAAGCCATGTTCCCTCTGGTATGCCGACTACTGGGACTTTTTGTTGACACTGAAATTCTCTAATTCTCGTTTCTCGAGTTTCGCCCATATGGGTGCTGTTCTTTTCGGGTTCGATATAATGAACGTTAAGATTAAAGGGTACTCTGCCCAATGTTTTAAGCGAAGGTGGATGAACAATCGGCATATCATTTGTGTTGTGCATGCCCCATCCACAAATATTTGATCCCGCACTTGTGCCGAGATAAGGCACTCCTTGATCCAGCACAAAGTTTAATGGGTTGATTAAATCTAATTCATAGAGTCGTTGAACCAATAAAAAAGTGTTGCCTCCTCCCGTAAAAATCCCTTTGGATTTTTTTATAACGGCAATGGGGTCTTGAACCTCATCAAGACCTATGACCTCAATATTGATTTGGCCAAAAGTATCGCGAACTTTTTGGGTATACTCGTGTTCAGTACAGCCACCCGGACGGGCGTATGGAATAAAAGTGATACAACCTACTCCTTCAAAAAATGTTCGAAGTTCAGGAATCAGATAAGACAAATACTCAGAACCAAAAAGTGTTGAGGTGCTGGCCAGTAAGAGGTTATTCATAAAATACGAAGGTTTATTATAGTCGCAGATTCTCCTTATTTCCTTAGGTTTGTGCAACAGCACAAAACTATGATGTACAAGATAAATGTTTTCTTTATTTCTACAGGCTTTGTCCTGTGGAGTTTGATGAATTTTTCCCAATCAAAAAACCTGACTCAAGGTCCGGTCCATAAGTTTTATGTCAGCACGGCCAATATTGAATTTAATTCAAGCACCAATAGCCTCGAAATTGTTCAGCGCATTTTCACCGATGATTTAGAAAACGTTTTGCGCGCGCGCTATGGAGCGCAAATTAAATTGGCGGGGGTTAATGAGTCTGAAGAAAATGCCGAACTTATTAAACGATATGTCCTCAATCATTGGACCATTAAAAATAATAATCAGGATTTGGTATTGAATTATTTAGGGCATCAATACGATATTGATCAAGTAAAAATATTTATCGAGGTTCCATTAAATGGAACTTTGGCAGAACTCTTTTTTGAAAATAAAACACTCTTTGATCTCACCTCAGATCAGCAAAATATCCTTCATGTAAAAGTGGGTGATGAGCGAAAAAGTCTTTTGCTTTTTTCTGAGAACCCTAACGGAGTGTTAAACTTTAATTGAGTATTTTCACAACCCGCAGAAAAAGGTAAATTTAACGCTGATTTAAAACAAAAATTATGCACGCAAAATTCGGATTATTTGCCGCGCTGTTCCTATCGTTAAGTATGGTGATCGGCGCACAGGCACAAGATCAAGAACCAAAGCCAGAGCGCAAGCCTGGACACTATAATACCAATAGGTTTAAACAACTCTACGAAGAGTTTTCTACCCCAAATCAGTATCGTTCTGCTAGTGGTGCGCCAGGACCAGCCTATTATCAGCAACAAGCGGATTACAAAATGTCTATAACGCTGAACGATCAGCGCTCTCAACTTTATGGCGAGGAAACAATTACCTACACGAATAATTCGCCTGATGTGTTGGAGTATCTTTGGGTGCAATTGGATCAAAACAAACGCGCTAGAGACAGCAAAAGTCCTTTGATTGAGCCTTCGGGGGCTTTCCCGGCAAAAATGGCCAGCAGTTTTGTCAGTGAGTACATGGGTGAAGGTTTTGATGGTGGATTCAAAATTGATTGGGTTCGTGATGAAAAGGGGAACCCACTGCCACATACCGTGAATCGAACCATGATGCGTGTGGAAATGCCTAAGGCCCTGAAACCAGGGGATAAATTCGTTTTTTCAATTAAGTGGTGGTATAATATTCCTGAGCATACCGTAGATCGTGCCCGTAGCGGATACGAGACTTTTGAAGATGGGAATAAAGGTTACGTCATTGCTCAGTTCTATCCTCGTATGGCCGTTTATTCTGACGTTGAAGGCTGGCAGAACAGTCAATTTTGGGGAAGAGATGAATTTGCCCTTCCCTTTGGTAATTTCGAAGTTTCCATAACGGTTCCTTCGGATCACGTTCTTGATGCCACTGGGGTACTTGTCAACCGCAAAGAAGTTTTCTCAAAAGAGATGATGCGCCGATATGAATTGGCAAAAAAGAGCTATGATAAGCCGGTGTTGATTGTGACCCAGGATGAAGCCGAACGCGCCTCTAAAGGATTCGCCACAAGCAGTAAGACTTGGAAATTTGATGCAAAAATGGTTCGTGATTTTGGTTTTGCGACCTCACGCCGTTATATATGGGACATGATGGCTGTGCGTATTGGAGATCGCGATGTAATGGCTGTATCGGTTTATCCACCAGAAGGAAATCCACTTTGGGAAGACTGGTCAACCCGTGTTGTCGCGAGCACGTTAAAGTCTTACTCGCGCATGACTTTTGACTATCCCTATCATAAAGCAATTTCTGTCCACGCGAAAAATCAAGGGATGGAGTATCCAATGATTTGTTGGAATTACGGAAGACCTGAAAAGGATGGCACTTATAGTGATCGAACTAAATATGGAATGTTTGGGGTGATTATTCACGAAGTGGGTCATAACTTTTTCCCGATGATTGTCAACAGCGACGAGCGTCAGTGGACATGGATGGACGAAGGAATTAATACTTTTGTTCAGTACGTAGCCGAGCAGGATTTTGGTGCTGCTTATCCTGAGGCAATCGCACCAAATGAAACCTATCCTTCACGACGTGGTCCGGCCAAAGCCATAGTGAATTATATGGCGGGGGATCAAGATCAATTGGCTCCAATTATGACCAAGGGATTGAACACCTTTAATTTTGGCGCTAATGGCTATTCCAAGCCTGCTACAGGATTGAACATTTTACGTAAAACCATAATGGGTGAAGACTTATTTGATTATGCGTTTAAAACCTATGCTCAGAGATGGATGTTCAAACACCCAACCCCTGAGGACTTCTTCCGCAGCATGGAGGACGCTTCAGCCATTGATTTAGATTGGTTTTGGCGCTCTTGGTTTTACACGACTGACTATACCGATATCGGTGTAGCTTCGGTTAAGAAATACTATGTGACTTCCAAAATGAATTCTGCTATTCGTGAAATGATGCAAGCGCGTGGCATGAGCGAGAGCGATTTGCCCCCACTAGTGTACTTAGTAGAGGAGGGTAGCGAAGATTTTGAAGAAGATATGCGCACCCAAACCTTGAATGACGTCGTTACCCTACAAGAGTTTATTATGGATCGCATGACTCCAGAAGAGCGTGCAGGCCTAAAAATGCCAAAGTACTTTTACGAGGTGACTTTTGAAAAGCCAGGAGGAATCCCAATGCCGATTATCGCAGAGTATACCTATGCTGATGGTTCAACCGAGCGCATTACTTATCCAGCCCAAATCTGGCGTTTAAACGATGCTTCTGTGGGTAAAATCATAGCCTCAGAAAAGGAAATAGTCAAAATAGTCGTCGATCCAGATGAAGAGACTGCTGATATCGATACCTCCAATAACGCTTGGCCTGCTGAAGAGATAGTGGGTGAGTTCCAGACCTTTAAAAGCAATATTAAAGGACAGTAAATAAAGGTAGGCACTATAAGAAAAATCGTCTTATAGAAATTAATATAAATACTTTAAATAGCTCCGATGAAATCATCGGAGCTTTTGTTTATGGTCCTGTGAACTTTAATATCTTTGTATTATGAATTTTCCGGTACTTTTTATCAGCGGTGCAGAAATTGCCTTTATCGTGTTTATCGTCCTGATGGTCTTTGGGGCTGATAAGGTGCCTGAGATGGCCCGTGGCCTTGGGAAAACCATGAAACAAATTCGGCATGCGACAGACGACATAAAAAAGGAAATCACAAAAAGTGCCGACAAACAAGGTATTGACGTAACGGACTTCAAAAAGAGTATTGATCAGGTCAAAGAAGACGTGGATCAAATAACCGGTCCAATCAAACGTCAATTTTAACTACCGCTTTCGCGCTAGCGAGAGTCCGTCTCTGATGGGCAGTAATACAGTCTGGTATTCAGGATGCGTTTTAAGTTTTTGATTAAATTCTTGAAGAACCTTGGTATCTAGGTCATCTGCTTGAGCTTTTTGGGTAACCTTTCCACTCCACAAGACATTATCGCTGATAAGTAAGCCGCCAGAACGTAACATTGGTGTAACTAAGGTCAAGTAATTGAGATAATTCGACTTGTCTGCATCGATAAATATTAAATCAAATTTTTGGTCGAGACTCGGGAGGATCTCAGTAGCATCTCCAAGGTGGGCAATAATCTGATGTGCTTTACCGGATCGATCAAAATACTTCTGTTGTAGGCGTCTTAACTCAGCATTGCGATCGATGGTGTGCAGGACCCCATCCTCAGTGAGTCCTTCAGCCAGGCATAAAGCGGAATAACCGGTGTAGGTGCCAATCTCTAAGATGGCCTTTGGGGCTACTAATTGAGCAATCATACTCAAAAGACGCCCTTGAATAGGGCCACTGAGCATGCGCGGGGCAAGCACGGTCTGCCAGGTTTCAAGATTTAATTCCTTTAAGAGCTGAGGTTCTTCTTGAGTATGCAGTTCAGCATATACCTCGATATCTTCCGGTAAAAAATCCACTAGGCCAATATTTTATCGATAAGATTATTTTTGGCTTCTTGGTCTTGACCAAAGAGCCACTGAAGCACATTATCTTCCCAAATCTCATCACATTCTTGCATACTGAGGAGTCCTTGTTTTTGTGCTAAATCCAAAATCTTACCCGGATAAGAGGATTGCGCTGCACTTTCCATTTCTCCCAGTGGATACGGATCATCTAGTCCCATAAGGACTTGCTTACTCCCTTGGTTTTTAATCAAAAGTTCTAAAGAACCGGTGTCATGAACAAGTGTGTCAAAAAAGATATTTTTGTGGCCTACACTTTTACGCGGATGAACTTTACCTTCAAAAAGGTCAGGTCGCCCGTCAAAACCTTGAATTCTTCGTCCGAGATTTATTTGAGCCAGCTGGCCACCGTGGGCAAAACAAGTGCGCATGCCGGGATACTTGTCCGCATAGCCGTTAAGGGTATAAAAGTGATAGGCATCAGCACATTGTGCCAGCATCCAAATCAGGTGAAATCGCCAAGCTGTATTTTGAAGTTTGATAAATTTTTCACCGTCATAGGGGTGTATTTCAACGGCCAAATTATAGGAAGAGGCCAATTCAAAAATGGGTTCGTTTTCGGCGTCAAAAATACTGCGCCAAGTCCCAATGGTATCCATATAATGGGTTGGGAGACAAAGTAATCTTAGGCCAAGTTCTTCGACACAGCGTTCAATCTCCCATACAGCACCGCGCACAAATCCGGGGTGCACCACAAAACCACAGGTAAATTTACTGCCATGATCATGCTGAATGCGGGCGTTAAAATCATTTTGAAAGCGCAAGGCTTGCTTCATCTCTTCTAAGCGCAGCCCATTGCCATAGAGTTGGGATAAGTTCAAAACCACCGCATGATCGATTTTATAACGATCCATCCATTGTAGTTTTTCGTCCAAAAAAAAGCTTGAATCAGTGACCGGACGACTCCAATCTTTTTGCAACATAAATTTACGATCCTTATCGACCCAAAAAATTCCTTTGTCCTTCATGAATGCGGGAATTTCTTCTGGATAGGGGAGCAGATGGGAATGACCGTTAATGCGCAGTTTTCTTTTCATGATTCAAACAATTAGCTTTTGATATATGGCTTTTGCGATCGGCCGATGATAAAGTTACAAAGATTTTGTGCGTCCGCCATCAATGGTTAGATTGATACCATTGATATATCCGGCAGAAGGGCTGCATAAAAAGGCAATACCAAAGGCAATTTCTTCGGCCTGAGCAAAACGGCGCGCAGGCACGACCGAGGTCATGAAATCACGGGCTTGCTCTGTGGTTTTGTGCATACGCTTTGCAGCAGAATTGACAATATCATCCAAGCGATCCGTTGCCGTAAAACCCGGAAGTACGTTATTTACAGTAATGCCAAAAGGCCCAAGTTCTACAGATAAGGTTTTACTCCAATTCGCTACAGCCCCCCGAATCGTATTGCTTACGCCAAGATTTTCAATGGGTTGTTTTACCGAGGTAGAAATAACATTGATAATGCGTCCATACCCGGCCTGTTTCATACTGGGTACCACTCCTTGGACCAGTATTTGATTGCATAAAAGATGTTGGGCAAAGGCAGAGGCGTATTGTTGTGGATCAGCATCAAAGGCGGGGCCTGAGGCGGGACCGCCTGTGTTGTTGATCAAGAGATGAATTTGGTGTTTTTTAACCAATGCCGCCACGGTGTCTTTAAAGGCATTCGTATCACTAAAGTCAACGGCCATAAAATCATGGGTTTGGTCAAATGCTCTGGGCAATGCGCTCAAGGTTTGCTTTAATTTTTCTGGATTACGTGCCAGAAGGATAATATTTGCGCCAAGGCTGGCTAACTCCATCGCAGTAGCTTTACCGATTCCTGCGGTACTCCCGCACACTAAAGCTGTTTTTCCGTTGAGTTTTAATTCCATGTTTAAAATTTTTAGTGTGGCTGTTTTCTAATGAAACCAATGGGTTAAAATATTGATTGGATTAAATTTTCGGGGCGTAACTGATGCAGATATTTTTGGGTTCTGTAAAAAAGCGCAAAGCTTCAAATCCACCTTCACGCCCAACGCCACTTGACTTTACACCACCAAAAGGGGTGCGTAGATCTCGATTAAGCCATGTGTTGACCCATACAATTCCTGTTTCGAGTTGTTGTCCAAATCGCATTGAACGATCTAAATTTGAGGTCCATAAACTAGCCGAAAGACCATAAGTTACACTATTGGCCATCTCGATAACTTCTTCTTCATGGTCAAAAGGCATTAAGGTCACTACAGGTCCAAATATTTCTTCCTGATTCACACGGCACAAATGATCCTTTACTTCGATTACGGTCGGCTGCAGATAATAGCCCTGGGGGTGTTCTTCGACTGTAGCCTCTTTTCCTCCCGTTAGAATATTTCCTCCTTCTTTTTGGGCCAAGGCGATATAATCCAATATTTTTTGTCGGTGATCTTTTGAGATGACGGCGCCCAAATCCACTGCCTCGCTTGGCGGCCCTACACGTAGTTGGGCGACCCGGCTGACGAAATCTTTTTTAAACCGCTCGTAAAGAGGGCGTTCCACAAAAATGCGGCTTCCGCATAAACAAATTTGACCCTGATTGGCAAAAGAAGATTTCAGGGTGGTCTCTAGCATGCGATCATACGCGCAATCCGAGAAAATAATATTGGGATTTTTCCCCCCGAGTTCTAGAGATAATTTTTTAAACATAGGCGCCGCGACTCGGGCGATATGTGCGCCTGTAGCGGTACCTCCAGTAAAAGAGATGGCTTTGATATTGGGGTGGTCGACGATGGCTTGCCCCGCACTAGGACCTGTCCCGTTTACAATATTCAGTACGCCCGCAGGAAGCCCGGCTTTTTGACAAAGCTCGGCAAGTAAAAAGGCGGTAACTGGCGTAAGCTCGCTTGGTTTTGCCACCACCGTGTTGCCTGCGGCTAAGGCAGGGGCAATTTTCCAAGTAAAAAGATAGAGGGGAAGATTCCACGGCGAGATACATCCCACCACACCAATAGGGTGTCTCAAAGTAAAATTAATGCTGTTCGTCCCCACACTTTCATGCGCTTCGCTGGAAAACTGGGTCAAGGCATGAGCGAAAAACCGAAAATTACTCGACGCTCTCGGGATGTCCACGGTTTTAGCCAATGACAATGGTTTTCCACTATCGCGGCATTCGGCCTGGGCAAGTTTCTCTAAATTCTCTTCAATAAGATCAGCAATCCGATATAAAATGGCACTTCGCTGTTCTAGAGTTGTTTGCCGCCAAGCGCCAAATGCTTGTTTTGCCGCCTCATAAGCCTGTTCTATATCCTGGATATCGCTCTGAGGGAGACGCCCGTACACCCTTCCGGTTGCCGGTTCAATATTCTCTAAAGTCGCCCCACTTAAAGCGGGTTGAAACTGACCGTTGATGTAATTGAGAACCTGGGTCATTATTGAAGGGGTTTATAGGCCGTGGCTTTTATTTCGATAAGCAGCAATGGATTGGGCAATTGATGCACGGCTACGGTAGTGCGGGCCGGGCCAGATTCGGCCTTAAAGTACTTAGCATAAACTTCATTGTACTCTGCAAAGTCATTCATGTTGACTAAAAATGTCGTTAAGTCGACTAAGTCTTCAAGCCCTGCGCCCTCTGTATTGAGGTAGTCTTTAATGTTGTCTAAGACTGCAGCGGTTTGTTCTTTGATATCTAAGCGCATTGTGCCCATGGCGTCAACTTTATGGGCTCCGGCGATTGTATTGTCTGGTTTGCGGGCACTGGTACCGGAGATGTACAAGTAATCACCGACACGTTTGATATGTGGATAGGCCCCTCTTGGGGTAGCTTTTCCTTCGACTAGTTTATTATTGGTCTGTGCCATATAATAGAGTTTAATTGTTTTGTTCTGTTTGCTCGAGCAGGTTTTGCGTAAGCTGATCAATTAATTGGAGTTGCTCATCCAAGTCTTGCGATTCATTTAATTTATTTTGGCGCAGCAGTTGCTCAATGGCTTTATCTTGAGCCCGCCCAAGGGTCATCGCCTTGTGGTAACTGAGTTCAGGTTTGAAGGTGACCATAGAGTACTTACTGTGATAGTGCTCAGGGCGTTCTTGTTCTAAGCGAACTTCAATGGCTCGTTTACGCTGAAATATTGGGTCTGCGGTGTGCTCTTTCATTTCATGAAAATTATCTAGCGCCAATTCCGCAATGGCGTCCGCATCTTTTTTACGTTTTTTAGCAAACTGTTCAAAGAGTACACTCCAGGGACGCATTCCAGAATCCATAAGCTGATCGAAGACCAAAACATCTTCAAACGAGGCATTCATACCTTGTCCGTAAAAAGGCACGATGGCATGGGCAGCATCTCCCATAATCAGGGTATTCCCTTGAGCATTCCAAGGACTACATTTAATCGTTCCTAAGGGCCCGGTCGGATTTTCTTGATATTGCTGAATAATATCCGGTATAAGTTCAATAAGCTCCGGATATTTTTCTTCGAAATAGGCGCGGATTTGGACCTCACTTTTAATGTGATCAAAGCCGTGAGGGCTTCGGGCATGACTCATAAACAAAGTCACGGTAAAACTTTTGTCCAAATTGGGTAAGGCAATGATCATATCTTCTCCACGGGGCCATATATGTAGGGCGTCTGGGCGAAGTTTATAGTCGCCCTTTGAGCTCGGGGCAATGGACAATTCTTTATAGCCATGACTGAGCCAATCCAACGAAAAGTCAAAATGCTCATTTTGCTGGGCTTGCAGTGCTTTGCGCACTATAGAACCGGCTCCATCACAACCAAAAATCACTTCTGCGTGAATGTCAAAAGTTTCTTTTTGATCGCTTTGTGTTTGGGAAGAACTTTGTTCAAATTTAGCCAGTCCCTGGGTTAAGTCTAGGGCTATACAAGGGGCCTCAAAATGCAAACTTACATTTTTCATGGGCTCAAGGGCATCGAGCAGTAGGGCGTTGAGTCCTGGTCTTGAAATTGAATTTATTGCGGTGTCTGGATTACCACTGTAGGGGCTAAAAAATGAATCACGCCCTTGTTGATGAATCATTCGACCGCGCATGGGGATACTTATGGCCAAAGCTTTTTCATCCATGCCTGCCATTTTTAACGCCGCCAAACCGCGGTCACTCAAAGCTAAATTTATGGAACGTCCCGCATCGAGGTACGCACGTCTGAGGTCTGGACGTTTCTCCACTAGTGTCACCTGATAACCTCTTTGCACCAGTCTCAAGGCCAAAAGGCTGCCGCATAAACCAGCACCTATAATTAATATTTTATCGTGTTTGTTCACAGACATTGGTTTAAGCGTTGAACGAAATCATAGATATCGCGATAGCTGTTGTAAAGCGGGGCAGGAGCGACACGAATGACATCTGGTTCGCGCCAATCGCTGACTACACCGAGATGGGTTAATGCATCGTGAAGGCTACGGTCGCTATCTTTGAGCTGTAAGGAAAGCTGAGCACCGCGGTGCTCAGGGTCAAGCGGAGTCATAATCCTAATTTTATCGATGTTTAAAGTAGACAGCAGCTCTGCCAAATATGCGGTAAGCTGTATTGACTTTTCTCTGATTTTATGAATTCCTGCGCGGTCAAATATATCCAGAGAAGCACGAATTGCCGCCATTGATAAAATAGGAGGATTACTCAGTTGCCAGCCCTCAGCACCGGCAATAGGATCAAAGCCATCGCGCATTTTAAAACGGGTTTCTTTATTGTGGCCCCACCATCCCGTAAATCGAGGAAGATCGTAAGACTCCCTATGGCGCTCATGGACAAAAACACCGCCCAAACTGCCTGGTCCGCTGTTGAGGTATTTGTAGGTGCACCAAACCGCAAAATCCACACCATTGTCATGGAGGTCACAAATGATATTACCCGCGCCATGGGCTAAATTAAACCCAACTTTTGCACCATAACTATGGCCAAGTTGAGTGATTTCTTTGATGGGATAGACCTGGCCCGAATAGTAGTTTGAATTACCTAACATGATCAGCGCGACACTGTCTTTATGCTGGTTTAATAAGGCTTCGAGTTCGGACTGCTCACAGAGCCCTGTTTCTGGATTTGGTTCCCACAGCAATAAACTGTGTTCTGGGTCGTATCCATGAAATTTTATTTGACTTTCCACCGCATAGCGATCGCTGGGAAAAGCATCAGCTTCAATAATAATTTTATGCCTTGACTTGGTGGGTTGATAAAACGAAACCATCATTAGGTGCAGGTTTACCGTTAAGGTGTTCATAACGACAACCTCATGGTCTTTTGCGCCTACAACTTGTGCCATTTGATGGGTCAGGAGTTCGTGATAGGGTAACCACGCATTTTTCCCTTTAGTGTGTCCATCTACGCCCCATTTAGCCCAATGTTCCAACTCTTGGCTTATGTATTCTTTGGTTTGCTTGGGTTGAAGCCCTAAAGAATTACCACAGAGGTAAATTAGTTTATTTCCTTTGACGTCTTTTGGTATTTCAAATTCAAGACCAAAAGAAGAAAGTGGGTCTTTTTGATCGAGGGATTCTGCCCTTTGTACAGTTTGGTCGTTCATTAGTGAATTAAGGTAGTAACTATATGCTCTAAAAATAAGGAATATGCGCTAGTCCTCCTATAATTTACTATTTTTAAGTCGAGAAAAAATTAACCGAAAAGCCACAAGTGCTTTTACAAAATCAAATACTATGTCTACAGAACACGTTTCTCAAGTAAATTTAATTGAAAATGGCCCCGTAGTGGTGGTCGGAACTATTGATTTACATCATCCCGATGGCACTGTCGAGCGCCGCGAACGCCGTAGCTCTTTCTGTAGATGTGGGAAAAGTGCGAGCCTGCCTCTTTGCGACGGAAGTCACAAAAATTAATTCGAAAATTACTCCGACTTTTTGAAAAGTTCGGGAAGTTTTGTCATGACCCGTTTCAATCGTGGTATAGACGTATTGACTATATACGGGTGATACGGGTGATTTGCCTCGTAGTTTTGATGGTAATCTTCTGCAGGCCAAAACTTGTCAAAAGCTTGGACCGCAGCAGCAACTTTACCCTGGCCGAGTTGTTTTTCTAAAGCCTTAATTTGTTGATTAATGATCTCGGCCTCTTCTTGATTTTGATAGAAAATGATGCTGCGGTATTGTGAACCATGATCAGGCCCTTGCCCGTTGAATTGACTGATATTTTGTGAGGCAAAATATACGTTAAGCAGGGTTGCATAATCTATTTGATTAGGATCGTAATAAGCCACAACCGCTTCGGCATGACCGGTAAGGCCCGTATTGCTCGCGCCATAAGTAGGGTATGGTGTGTGGCCCCCGGCATATCCGGAGACTACTTCAACGACTCCTGTGAGCCTTTCATAGATTGCTTCTACGCACCAAAAACATCCACTCGCAAAATAGGCCTTGCTAAGTTCGGTTTGATCCATTTCTTCAATGCGTTTAATACTTTGCGTAAAGTCCTGGGCGTTATAGCCGGTTTTTATGGTCGTTTTGTCCTGGCAACTGCCCAAAGAAGGAATCAAAAAGATCAAAGTAAAAATATGGGTCAAAAGTCTTTGAGTCGTCATAGTTGTATTTGTGAAAAAGTAAAGGTCAAAAAAAAACGCCTTCTAGGAAGGCGTTTTGAGATTATTTTAACTTGGCGAACAAGGCCTCCATTTTCTCGCGTTCTTCATTAGCAAGATTGTGATCAACCAAAATTCGGCCACTGTGCTCATCAGTAATGATTTTCTTTCTGGCAGCAATTTCCATTTGAACCTGTGGTGGAATTGTAAAGAAAGACCCTCCAGAAGCGCCACGTTCTATCGCAACAACAGCTAGACCATTTTTCACGTTTCCACGAATGCGTTTGTACGCATTGTAAAGACGCTCTTCAATTTCTTTGGCGAATTTTTCAGACTCTTTTAAAAGGGCCTGTTCTTCTTTTTTAGTCTCCGACAATATTTCGTCAAGTTCACCTTGCTTGTGGCTGAGGTGTTCTTGTCTCTTGGCTAAACGCTCTTGAGTTTCCTCAATGACAATATTTTTTTGCTCAATCTGGGCTTGATGCTCGCGAATTTGCTTTTCAGCCAATTGGATTTCGAGTTCTTGAAATTCAATTTCCTTGCTCAAGCTATTGTACTCACGATTGTTGCGTACTTTATCCTGTTGGCCAGTATATTTTTTGATCAAGGCTTTAGCTTCTTCGATAAGGTTTTTGCGCTCTTTGATACCGTCCTGAATCATATCGAGATCCGCTTTGAGTTTTTCCAAGCGCGTATTTAAACCAGCCACTTCATCAGCTAGGTCCTCTACCTCAAGTGGTAACTCTCCGCGTACATTGCGTATTTCATCAACTCTTGAGTCTATGAGTTGAAGATCGAATAATGCGCGCAACTTTTCTTCTACCGTGGTTTCAGTTTTCTTTGCCATACAGTTTAGTAGTAACTTATAGGATTGGTCTTAACGTTTGATTTTAACACCTTGACTTTGGGCAAGGAGGGTGCAAAATTAGTAATTTTTTTGCTAAGGTACTCAACAATTAGGTCTTTTGTGAATTGTTCGCTCTCATAATGGCCAATGTCCATAATTGCAAAGTTCTCGTGGCCTTTAAAATAATCATGATATTTTAAATCTGAAGTGATATATACTTGAGCCCCAAGAGCTTTGGCCTTGTCAATAGCAAAACTGCCGCTGCCTCCCAGAACCGCTACAGAATTAATGTCCTTCAAATTATTTTGGCTGTATTTAATACACCCCGTTTGGAAGCCAGATTTTACATTTTCAAGTAAGGATTTAAAGGATAAAGTGCGCGGTAGTGTGCCGATTAATCCCATGCCGATTTCCGGGCAAGTTTGCTCAAGCGGAATAAGGTCATGGGCCACTTCTTCATAGGGATGTGCTTTTTTTAGCGCCGCGATTAAATCATTTTTTTGATGACGCAAAAAGCTCACTTGGATTTGGGTTTCTGGCTCAGAATGCTGAATGCCAATTTGACCCAAGGCAGGTTTTGCATCTCCTATGGGCTTAAATGTTCCCTTACCATTTAGGTTAAAGCTACATTCTTGATAATTTCCCAAGGCCCCCGCGCCAGCAGAAAAAAGTGCCTGGCGTACTGTTTCAGCATCTTGATTTGGCGCATAAGTAATAAGCTTATACATGAGGTCCTCTTTCGGCATGAGGACCCGGGTATTTTCAAGGCCAAGGACCTTTGCCATAGTGGCAGAAACCCCATGAGGTACGTTGTCAAGCGCAGTGTGAATGGCAATGATTGCAATGTCGTTTTTTATGGCTTTAAGTACGGCCTTATTGACGTAATCTTGAGGTACAAGCGATTTTAGTCCTGAGAAAATGATAGGGTGAAAACTCACAATGAGGTTACAGTCTTCTTTAATTGCCTCATCCACAACACCTTCTAATGCGTCTAAACTCACAAGGATACCACGAAGTTCAATTTTTGGATCGCCGACCAGTAATCCAGTATTGTCAAAGTCCTCACTGTAAGCGAAAGGGGCCCATTGATCTAATAAATTCAGTACGTCAGCTACCTGCATGAGTGAAATTTTACGGTAAAGATAAAAAAGTATACTTTCGTTATGTTGTCGCGATCGAAATTACACCACAACCTTAAGTGCATGAATATAATTACAGCGCCTTTTTCTTTCCTTTATGGCAGTGTTCTTGCCTTGCGCAATTGGGCCTTTGATCGCGGGATGCTCACCGAGCATGAGTTTGAGATTCCCATAATTTCTGTGGGAAACCTCAGTGTGGGCGGGACAGGAAAATCACCTATGATAGAATATTTAATCACTTTATTGTCTCATGAATATAAAGTAGGGGTGGTCAGTCGCGGTTACGGACGCAAAACCAAAGGTTATTTGGAAGTCAATAGCGAGCATACTGCCCTTGAAGTGGGGGATGAGCCGCTGCAGTTTAAACGCAAATTCCCGGAGATTAAAGTAGCAGTTTGTGCCGATCGTGTGGCCGCGATAAAAACTTTGACCGCCTATTGTGAGATTATTCTTCTTGACGACGCGTATCAGCATCGTTATGTGCGTCCCTCAATCAACATATTATTAACCCAATACTACAAACCTTATCACAAGGATAGAGTACTGCCTTGGGGACGACTTCGCGAATGGGCAAAGGGCGCTCGTAGAGCTGATATTGTCGTGGTGACCAAATGTCCCGAATATTTAGCCCACGCCCATGGTCAATCCCTTCAATATGATTTAAAACTTAGCGAGGATCAAAGTTTTTATGCTACATCAATTGACTATAGCGACAATTGTATTGGACCTCACGAGGAAATCGACATTAAAGACTTCGCCAAATTGCCTTTTGTTTTGGTTACAGGGATTGCACGCCCTGAGCCCATGGTGGAAAAATTAAAGAATTTGGGCGCGCATTTCAAGCATTTTTCCTATTCGGATCACCACAATTTTAGTGAGGCAGAAATTAAAAAATTGCAGCAACAGGATTTAATACTTACCACGGAGAAAGACTTTCAAAGGTTAGGAAATCGACTAGAAAAACGTGCAATCTATTACTGGCCAATCCGAATAAAATTTCTTTTCGATCGTCAGCAGGCCTTTGACCTCGAAATTTTAAGAAGGGTTGCGCATCATCGCTCTGGTAAGAGCTAAGTTGTCTTCACCAGAACTCGAGTCTAGGCAGTAGTGTCTTGAGTTAATGTTCGGTGAATCTTTTCGAAAAATTCTTCCGTCTTAAAAGGCTTAGGTATGATTTCACTGAAACCTACTCTAAAAAATTCATCAATATTTTCTTCTATAGTTACCGCGGTTAATGCGATAATCGGAAGATCAGGCTTGAATTTTCGTATTTCTTGGGTCGCTTCGATACCGCTAATTCCGGGCATTTGGATATCCATTAGAACAATATCGAAGTCATTGGTTTCGACCATTTTTATCCCATCCATACCGTTGTCCGCGACTTGACAGATAATATTGCGCTTTTCGAGGATTTTACGGGTAATCATCTGGTTGATCTTGTTGTCTTCAACCACTAAAATATGACGATTTTCCAGGCTGCTGTATTCGCTTTCGTTTAATTGCTTGGCATTATCCTGTTCTGCGGCGCCTTGGGCTGAAATATCCAAAACTAAATCAAACCAAAACTTAGACCCTTTACCCAATTGACTCTCCAGCTGTATACGACTACCCATGAGTTCCAAAAGGCTCTTGACGATCGATAGTCCGAGTCCAGTGCCACCAAATTTTCGATTGATTTGTAACGACGCTTGTGAAAAAGACTCGAAAATACTTTTCTGCTTCTTTTTCGAAATCCCTACCCCATTATCTTCGATTTCGAAGTGAAGGGTAATCTTATTGTTTTTATCGCCGAGCTTTTTAACACGAACGATAACATCGCCATTTTGGGTGAATTTTAATGAATTTCCAATTAAGTTGATCAGAATTTGAGAGAGTTTTAATGAATCCCCCTCAAGTTTGTCTGGGATCTCTTCATCATACTCTAGGCGTAAATTATTTTTACGATCGACCGCAGATTTATTTAAGGCAAGAAGAACATCATTCAAGCGCTTTTTTAGATTGAAGGTCGTTTTTTCAATTTCAACTTTATTGGCCTCCAGCTTGTTGAGATCCAAAATATTATTGATCAGATTCAACAGGTATTCCCCGGAGAACTGAAGGGAACGAAGATGCTCTTTTTGCTCAGGTTTTGGATTTTCTTCGAGTAACAAATGGGTTAATCCCGTCACGGCATACATTGGGGTCCGCAGTTCGTGGGTGATGGTAGATAAAAATTCTGCCTTGACCATCGAAGCCTTTTCGGCTTTTTCCTTGCCCACTTGGAGCTCGTTATTCTTGTCTTGGAGCAGAATATTGGCTTTGGCCCAAAGATTATTATTCTTGTACAAGGATAAATTTAAAAGCGATAAAATCACAATAAGAGCTATACTGAGTCCGGTGGTAATTTTATTAAAACTAATGGAGCATTGTTGGCGATCCAAATCACTTTTTTGTTGATCGTTTATTTCATTCAAACTTGCTAAATCGCCATTGTCCGAACTTGTTTTTAGAATGGTATTCAAATAATACTGATGTAATGAATCATTCTTTTGTTCAAAACGCATTAGAAATTCCTCTGCGTCATTAAACTTGTTTTCTCTTAAAGCAATGTACGACTCAAGTCTCAAGGCTTCGATTTCAATACGTACAAGCTCGGTTTCTTGACCGATACTTTTGGCCTGAGTCAAGGAGAGCCGTGCCTTATTCAGCGCATTGGGCAGCTGATCCGGGTCAATTTTAATATAGGCTTCAGCGAGTAATAAAGCGCATTGGGCTAATTCTCTTAAATTTTGTTGGTTATTCAATGAGATTTTAGCGGCCTCCAAATAATTGATTGCCTCACCAAATTGTTTTTGCTTTATCGACAATGCCCCGTAACCTAAAAGTACATGGGCCCTTGCATCTGAAATACCATTATTCGAGTAATACTGATCTGCTAAGTGGAGAAAAATCTCGGCCTCTTCCCATTTACCATTTTCAGTGTAGATCAACCCGAGCCATGTTTGCGCTTGTGCGATGAGTTCAGGAGCGCTTTCATTGCGCAGTAATTCAATTGTATTGTGTACTTGAAGGGCAGCGTGATCGAAATTGTGAATGTTATAATGCAATCGTGCGAGGCTTAATAAAATTGTGGCCCGCGCGACATCATCTTGGGCTTTTGTGGCTTCTTGAACCGCTTGATTCAAGGTCAGTAAGGCTTCAGGATAATTATTCTGGTCTAACAGTAAAATGCCTTGTTCGTGTAGTTGACTATACTGGTCCATTAATTGCCCGTTACTCTGAGGTGAGGAGTGCACGGTGAGCGTGATGAGCAGGAAGAACATCACAATGATGGACCGCAGTATAAACGAGGTGTAACGCATTCTATGAATCTACTTCGTGAATAAATATAATTAATTTGATACGAATTAAATTGGCTTTTGCATTATTCTAGACCAATGACATCATGGGTGCCCAGATTGGAACCGCAAAAAGGGCATGAGCTCGAAACGCGCAGTTGTATGGTTTTTACCTTTGGTTCAGGACTTAAAGAATATGTTTTTGCGCCTTGTAAGAGGAACGCACGAGTGCACCACTTTCTACATGGCGGAAACCCATTTCTAAACCAATTGTTTCGTACTTTTTAAACTTATCCGGGGTAATGAATTCTTTTACCGGAAGATGTTTTTTTGAGGGTTGAAGATATTGTCCTAGGGTCACAACATCAACATTGGCCTGACGCAAATCTGTCATGGTTTGTATGACTTCTTCTTCACGCTCTCCAAGGCCTAACATGATTCCACTTTTGGTTCGATTAATCCCTTGATCTTTCAAGTAGGCCAAAACACCTAGGCTACGATCATATTGCGCTTGGATTCTAACTTCACGGGTAAGTCTTCTGACCGTTTCCATATTATGAGAAACCACCTCAGGAGCTACTTTTACAATGCGGTCAAGGGGTTTTGTTTCGCCTTGAAAATCTGGAATTAACGTCTCTAAGGTAGTCTCAGGATTCATTCGGCGGATGGCTTTGATTGTCTCTGCCCACATTATAGAACCCATATCCTTTAAATCATCACGATCTACCGAGGTGATCACCGCATGCTTAATGTTCATGAGTTTAATGGAACGGGCGACTTTTTCAGGTTCATCCCAATCTACGTCTTGAGGACGTCCAGTTTTTACGCCACAAAATCCGCAGGAACGCGTACAGATATTCCCCAAAATCATAAAAGTCGCCGTACCTTCAGTCCAGCACTCGCCCATATTGGGGCAACTTCCCGAGGTACAAATGGTGTGCAGCTTGTATTGATCAACCAAGCCGCGTAATTCGGTATATTTTTTACCCGTTGGTAATTTAACCCGAAGCCATTTAGGTTTGGGTGCCGGTTTGGCTATTGGGGTCTCAATCTCGCTCATAATTCAGGTCCAATTAATGACTCGTGCAAAGATAAAACATTCTGACTTTAGCGCGGGTTGATTTTGCTTTTAAAAGCCCTAAAGCGTAGTTAAATACCAAAGACTAAATCCGATGAGTAAGGCTATGGCCAAAAGGCTTAAGATTTTCACCCACAGGCCTGGATGGTGCTCTTTAGGTAAATTTGGTCCCGTAACCACGCGATAAATAATTATGGCATAAAAAGGTGCGGAGATAAATGACAAAACCGTTCCAACTGTAATTAAGGTTCCCATTTGATCAGTAAGTCCTAAATAAATCAGTACACTCCCGATAACTAAAATGACTAACCAAGTCAAATAGTTTATTTGATATCCGGGAGCAAAAAGCAAGCTAGATGTCTTGGCAATGACCCGTGGCGAACCATCTAAAGTGCTCAAGGAGGTGCTAAACATTGTCGTAAAAGCGGCAACTCCGATAAATACTTTAGACCACTGGCCTAGGTTTTCGGTGTACATATTTATGAGTTGATTGGCAAAGATGGCGCCACTGTTTGAAAATTCCTGCCCTTGTCCGTACATGACTAACCCGCCCAATAAAATAAAGCTCAATCCGATAATGATCGTTGTAGCGTATCCGATATTAAAATCCCATTTGACTTGACGTTCCCCAAGTTCAGGATTGAGTTGTTTTTTTTCAACGGCCCATAGCGACTGCCAAATAGCAAGGTCCAACGGCGCTGGCATCCAACCCATAAAGGCGATTAAAAATGAAATACCCAAAGTTGAATTTGGAATGACTTGTTGCCAACTTGGACTGGACTCAGTGTTAAACCAAGCAAAAATTAGTGCCAAGACAGTGGTCAGGGTTAAGGCCAAAACGACATATTTCATCACTTGATCCAAGATCGAAAATCGCCCGCGAATGAGGATTAAAAAACAGGCTAATAGGATTAAACCCGCCCAAATGACTGGCGTGCCTATTCCGGTCAAAGAAGTTGCTATACCCGCTGTGACAATAGTAACGGCTGTTTGAAAGGTAAACATAGTGCATAGGGTGAGCATGAAATAAACCACCAGTACCCAACGCCCCATTTTATTAAAGGCCGTGAGTAAATCTTGACCTGTACGACTGGTGTAATGAACCCCAAAAGCGAAAAACGGATATTTTATAAGGTTGATTAGTAGTAACGCCCAAATTAGGCCAAAACCAAAATCAGCACCCGCCCGAGTGGATTGAACCAAATGAGAAACACCAATGGCCGCCCCGGCAAACATAATGCCTGGACCTAATTTTTTAAACCAACTCATCATAATTGACGATTTTGCTCGATCAGTTCGGCCATGAGTTTTTTCGCCCGAAGCAGGCGTACTTTTATGTTTGTTAATGGTTCTCCGAGTTGTTCCGCCATATCGCGATAAGGCATTTCTTGGAAATAACGCAGTTGTAAAACCTCACGATACATGGGTTTGAGCATTTTCATAAGGGTTTGGAGCTGTATTAAATTCTGCTCTTGAATCAAGGCATCCTCAGTGGTGAGGCTATCGTCTGGCACTTCATTGCCGTGATCTTCTTGGTCCTCAAGAGGGGCAACGACAATTGAGTTGCGCTGCCTACGGTATTGATCAATTTGAATGTTTTTCGAAATCGTAATCACCCAAGAACTAAAATTATAGTTGGTGTCGAATTGGTCGATTTTGTCAAATGCTTTAGCAAAAGCCTCTATTGTAATGTCTTCCGCATCGGATTCGTTATGGACGCGTTTGAGTTGAAAACCAAAAACTATATTCCAGCAGTGATCCAGCAATTGTCGATAGGCCTTTTGATCTCCAGACTTTGCTTTGGCGATAATATGGAGAATTTCCTCTGGGCTTAGTTCCAATGGTTCGGTTTTGAAAAGCGGTTCCAAACAAATATAATTAATTGCATGCAAATTAATAGGGGCTCTTGTATCGGAATCCAGAGATATAAATCGCGCGATTGAAACTTTTTAAAGATTGGTTTCAGTTGCCAGATCAAATAAAGGGCGCGTGCGGTAATCAGCGCAATTATGGCCCCGCAGAAAGAAATTTCTGCGTGCCGGATTAGTCCTAGAAAAAGCAAGCATGCATAAAAAAGTAGGATACTTCCAGAATAAAGACTTAATGTGATTATAGTCTGTGTTCGATAAAAATGTGCGGTACTTTGATGCCGTCTTTTTTGTTTAAAAAGACCGCCCCATGTGGTTTGAGGTTGAGACCAAGTAAAGGCTTTTGGGTCGAGGACCACTGCTTTGTTATTTTTATTGGCCCCATAATTAACCAACAAATCGTCATCCCCCGAAGCAATATGTTCATGGGATTTAAATCCGCCCTGAGCGTAAAAAAATTCTTTTCGATAAACTAAATTTCGTCCAACACCCATATACGGATAACCGGCTACGGCTTGGCCTAAAAACAAGCCCGCCGTTAAGGTCGTTTCAAATCGAATTATAGAATTTAAAAGCCCTGACTGTTTTCTGTATCCTCCATAACCCAAGGCCACGGATTTACCGGTTCGAAGGGGTGCAGTCATAAGCTCAATCCAATCACTAGAGGCCGGGGTGCAATCTGCATCGGTCAAAAGCAAAAGATCATGGGCCGCTTTTTTTCCAAGAGTTTTTGCTTGTTCTTTGAGGGTAAAAGGGCGCACTCGATGATCTGTTTTTGCCCAGTATTCAATCACTTGCTGGGTCTGGTCACTCGAATGCTCGTTAACCAATATGAGTTCAAAATTAGGATGCCTTTGATTGAGAATTTTAGGAATTAATACATCGAGATGCTCGGCTTCGTTTTTGGCACAGACAATCACAGATACCCCCTTTAAGGGTTCTGAGGCGGGATTATTAACAGAATCTGTAATGCTGCGACGTATTCGCGAAATAAAAAATGCATGGATTAGGGAAGCGGCTAGAGCGCACAAGAGTAAGCTCCAAGACCAGATCATTAGGCCTGCTCGGTACCTTTACATTCTGAGAATTGATCCGGTGTTTTGCCACAAAAGCTACAGGAATCACCGTCTTTATTTATAAATGTGCTTTGAGAAGCACAGGTTCCTGCAAATTTCCCGTCTTTTTTGCCCCATATTTTTATGGCGATACCGGCAAATGCAAAAATTAAAAGTCCAATGGTAAGCAGTACTAATTTCATGCAGCAAAATTACAATAATGACCGTAAAATAGAATAGATTTTTTTGTTTTCTCGTGAGAAGCCTACGGCGCGAATGATTGCCTAAATAATATTTACTTCGGGCGTTAAAGTAATGCCGAAGTCCTTTAAAATCTTCTGTTGTATAAACTGTGCTAATTCTTTTATATCTAATCCCGTGGCTTTGCCATAATTCACTAAAACAAGGGCCTGGTTTTTGTGCACCCCAGCATCCCCTTGTCGAAACCCTTTAAGTCCAGCCCGCTGAATGAGCCAACCTGCCGGTACTTTTTTTAATTCATTTTCGGCGGGGTAACTTGGTAAATCGGGATATAGACTAAGCAGTCGATTAACTTCCGTTTCGGGAACAATGGGGTTTTTAAAAAAGCTACCACTATTGCCGAGCTCCTTTGGGTCAGGTAATTTCGATTGTCTTATAGCGATTACTGCTTGGGCAACATGGCGAATGCTCGGTTTTTTTACGCCCTGTTGCTCGAGCACTTCTGAGATGCTGCCATAGTCTAGTTTTAATTGATGTTGTTTTTTGGTGAGCCGCATCCTTACGCTGAGGATAACAAACTGATTTTTGAGCTCGTTTTTAAATACACTTTCTCGATAACCAAATTGACAATCATCAAGATTAAAAACTTTCTTTTGGCCCGTGCTGCGGTTTAAGGCGACACACGAATCAAAGACATCTTTGAGCTCAACGCCGTATGCTCCGATATTTTGGATGGGTGCCGTGCCCATCTGACCTGGGATTAAGGCGAGGTTTTCAATACCACCAAAATCGTGTTCTAAGCAATATTCAACCACTTCATGCCAAATTTCACCGCCTTGAACTTCAAGGATGACGTGATTTTCAGATTCTTCGACAATTGAAATGCCTTTTAGGTTTATTTTTAGTACTACGCCATTTATGTCTTTGGTAATCAACAGGTTACTGCCTCCTCCGAGGACCATAATGGGTTGGTCTTGAAAGTCTTTGAGGCAGGACCAAACTTCATCAGCTGTTCGGGCTTCGACAAACCATTCTGCATGACTTTCAACGCCAAAAGTATTGAAGGCTTTAAGTGATTTGTTTTTTTCCATCCTCAGGGATTGGGATAAACCTCAAGTGCAGCTTTAATTATGGCCACCGCTTTGATGAGACTTTCTTTGTTGAGCACATAGGCGATGCGCACCTGATTAAGTCCCATGCCAGGGCTAGAGTAAAATCCTGCGGCTGGAGCAACCATAACCGTCTCGCCGTTGAGATCAAAAGATTCCAAAAGCCATTGAGCGAAGTCGTCACTATTGTTTACCGGTAACTGAGCAATACAATAAAAAGCGCCTTTGGGTTGACCAATAATAACCCCAGGTATTTTTTGTAATTCAGCCACAAGGGTGTCTCGTCGCTCTTGATATTCTGTTATTACCTCATCAAAATAAGACTGAGGTGTTTCAAGCGCGGCTTCACTGGCAATTTGTGCAAAAGTCGGTGGGCTCAGCCTTGCCTGAGCAAATTTTAATGCGGTGGCGGCTAAGGTTTTATTTTTTGAAACCAGGCATCCAATGCGGGCGCCGCACATACTGTAGCGTTTTGAAACAGAATCTATTAATATGGCATGTTCCTCAAGTCCGGGCTCTTGCATGATCGAATAATGCTGCGCACCATCGTAAGTGAATTCACGATACACCTCATCTGCGATCAGAAATAAATCGTGTTTTTTTACTAAATCTACGAGGCTTTGGATTTCTTGTTTGGAATACAAGTATCCTGTAGGATTACCTGGATTGCAAATAAGAATGGCCTTGGTTCTAGGGGTAATATGCTTTTCAAAATCTGCGATAGGGGGTAAGGCAAAATTATCTTCAATTCCCGATACAACCGGAACTACAGTGACATCACTAGCGCGCGCAAATCCGTTGTAATTCGCATAGAATGGCTCGGGGATGATGACCTCATCTCCAGCGTTACAAACACTCCCCATGGCAAATAATAAGGCTTCACTTCCTCCCGTTGTGACCACAATATCTTGAGCGCTGACTTCAATAGATTTTCTCTTGTAGTATTGCGCAATTTTTTCGCGGTATTGCTCCGACCCTTCACTCCGCGAATAGGCTAGAACAGAGAGGCCATGACGGCTTACGGCGTCTAAAGCGACTTGTGGTGTTTTAATGTCAGGTTGACCAATATTTAAGTGATAAACCTTCTTGTTTTGCTTATAGGCCTGTTCTGCATAAGGAACCAGCTTCCTTATTGGGGATTCGGGCATTTGAGCCCCTTTGGTTGAAATTTGTGGCATGGGTATCCGAAAGTTTTAAGGGCAAATGCGTAAAAATCGCTAATTCTCCAGGACGCTTTTATTGGCCTCAACAACCCCTTTAATTTTGAGGGCTTTTATGGGCTCAGTAGCATTAGAATATACCGTTACGGTCTTGCGAATTGGCCCAACGCGTTTGGTGTCGTATTTTACTTTTATTTCTCCTGTTCCTCCGGGGGCGATAGGTCCTTTTGGTTTTTCGGGCACGGTACAACCACAGCTGGATTTTACCTGAGAAACAACCAATTCTTGATCTCCTGTATTGGTAAATTCAAAAACGCGAACACCATCACTGCCTTTGGCAATATTTCCATAGTCAATAGTTTCTGACTTAAATTCTATTTTGGCCTGTGCCTGGGCGCTTAGCCCAGCGATAAATAGGGCGATAAAAACAAATAATTTTTTCATGGTTCTCGGTTTAAAGGACTAATGTATTGAACTTTTACACAATGAGCAAAATGCGCGGCTTACTTTTATAATCTTTAACTTATAACTACTTTTGCCCCGAGCGCTACAAAAATTAAACCACAATGGCCGGAGTAGGTAAATACAATGCACAAGAGGTTGAAAATCACTGGTATGATTATTGGATGAATCACGGATATTTCCACAGTGAAATCGATGAAAGAACACCCTACACTATTGTCATTCCTCCGCCGAATGTAACCGGGGTTTTGCACATGGGGCATATGCTCAACAATACCCTTCAAGATGTACTCATACGCCGTGCACGGTTAAAAGGATTTAACGCCTGTTGGGTTCCGGGTACAGATCACGCCAGTATCGCTACTGAGGCTAAAGTCGTGGCCAAATTAAAAAGTGAGGGCATCGAAAAGTCTGATTTAACTCGTGAAGAATTTTTAGAACACGCTTGGGAGTGGACCCACAAACACGGAGGAATTATTCTAGAGCAGCTTAAAAAACTTGGCGCCTCCTGTGATTGGGAACGCACCAAATTCACTATGGATCCTGACCTTTCTGAATCTGTGATTCAAGTCTTTGTTGATTTGTATCGCAAGGGATTGATTTACAGAGGTTATCGAATGGTCAATTGGGATCCCGAAGCCAAAACGACTTTAAGTGATGAAGAAGTAATTCATCAGGAGCGCCGAGGGCATTTGTATTATATCAATTATTCCGTCGTTGATTCTGATGAAAAGGTACTGATCGCAACCACACGACCAGAAACTTTACTCGGGGATACAGCAGTTTGTATTCATCCAGAAGATCCAAGGTATACACATCTTAAAGGAAAATCAGTTATTGTTCCTATTTGTGGTAGAACAGTGCCTATTATAGAGGACACATATGTGGCCATGGACTTTGGTACAGGTTGTTTAAAAGTAACGCCTGCTCATGATGAAAATGACAAAGTTTTAGGAGAAAAGCACCAGCTAGAAGTCATTGATATTTTTAACGATGATGCGACCTTGAATGATCACGGACTTCATTATAAGGGTCAAGATCGATTTGCGGTTCGCAAAGCGATTGTCGAAGAGCTCAAGTCTTTAGGCGCTCTTGAAAACGTAGAAGCACACACGCACAAAGTCGGCACTAGTGAGCGCACTGGGGCGGTAATAGAACCAAAGCTGAGTGATCAGTGGTTTTTAAAAATGAAAGATTTGGCGCAGCCTGCCTTGGATGCCGTGCTGAACAAAGAAGTTATGCTCGTTCCGGAAAAGTTTGTCAATACTTATCGCCACTGGATGGAAGGGGTTCGTGATTGGAATATTTCCCGCCAACTTTGGTGGGGCCATCAGATACCGGCCTATTATTACGGCTCAGGGCGTGAAGATTTTGTGGTCGCCGCTACTTTGGCCCAGGCCCTTGAACTCGCGCGAGAGCGTTCAGGAAATGCTGATCTAACTCAAGAAGACTTGACTCAAGATGCGGATGCCTTAGATACTTGGTTTTCATCTTGGCTATGGCCGATTAGTGTTTTCGACGGAATACGTAATCCAGACAATCCTGAAATCAATTATTACTACCCGACCAATGATTTGGTGACCGCTCCTGAAATTTTATTTTTCTGGGTGGCCCGAATGATCATTGCGGGCTATGAGTACCGTGGCGCTCGTCCATTTGAAAATGTCTATCTGACGGGTATTGTGCGTGACAAACAAAGACGTAAAATGAGCAAGTCTTTAGGGAACTCTCCAGATCCCTTAGATTTGATTGACAAATATGGCGCTGACGGTGTTCGCGTGGGGATGTTATTGAGCTCTCCTGCCGGGAATGACCTCATGTTCGATGAAGATCTTTGCCAACAGGGAAGCAGTTTTGTCAATAAAATTTGGAATGCATATCGATTGGTTTCTGGGTGGACCCTTTCAGAGGAAATTCCACAAAGCGACTGTGATCGCAAAGCGATTGAGTGGTATGCCCAAAAGTTCCAATCGGTATTGGGTGAAATAGAAGATCATTTCAGTAAATATCGTATTTCCGATGCCCTAATGGCAACCTACAAGTTGGTTTGGGATGACTTTTGTTCCTGGTTCTTAGAGTGGATAAAGCCGGAATATGGAAAGCAAATAAGCGCTGAAACCTATGCTCAAGTCGTCGAATTATTCGAGGCTAATCTAAAAATTCTTCACCCATTTGTCCCGTTTGTGTCTGAAGAGATTTGGCAAAAATTATCGGTCAGAGCTCAAAATCAAGCCCTTATTATCGCGAAATGGCCAGAAATTAAATCGCCCGATACGGATTTGATTCAAGCTTTTGAACATACAAAAGAAGTAGTATCGGGAATTCGTACGCTGCGCAAGGAAAAGAATATCTCTTTTAAAGAGACCATAGATTTAACCGTTAATGATGTGGCGAACCTCGGAGATTACTACCAATCAGCAATTGCAAAATTTTGTAATGTCGCTGAGGTAAGCTATGCCGATGTCGCTCCGGAAGGCGCTTTGAGTTTTCGGGTCAGAAGTAACGAATATTACGTGCCGGTAAGTGGTTATGTGGATGCTGAACAGGAGCGTAAAAAGTTACAAGAGGAGCTGGCCTACACTGAAGGATTTTTAAAAAGCGTTCGAGGGAAACTCAGTAATGCTCGATTTGTAGATAATGCTCCAGAGGCTGTAGTTGCTGCAGAGCGTCAAAAAGAAGCAGATGCCTTGGCGAAAATCAATACTATAAATTCAGCCTTAGAATCCCTAGGGTAGGACGGGCTTATTAGTCAATTCCTTTGCTGTCTCTGTAAATAAAATAAGTGTTTGCCGTCTCGATATATTTGAGTTTGGCCTCCTGTTGTGACAGGCCTTTGGCTTGAAAAAGCGCGTTGGTTTTAAAGGCGTTGATCAGTGGATTACTGCCCTGTGGAAGTTCTCGATCCCGAGTAGCAATTTTGTAGTAGGCATAAAGCTTTAACAATATATCCGCAGGAAAAGGCTCCAGGTGTTTGCTGACTAAAGTCACTGACTCTTCAAAAGCGATATCTAAATCTTTACCCTTCACCGGCAAGAACGCTAAGCCCTCCTTTAACAACTTGATTCAGCGCTACGGTTACTGGAGTGTTTACCGGTAAATAAACGTCAACTCTTGAGCCAAATTTGATAAACCCACTATCCGTGGTCTGGGCTGCCAAATCTCCTTCTTGTGCATAATTGACAATGCGTTTTGCCAAAGCCCCTGCAATTTGTCGAAACAGCACAGGGCCAAATTCTGAACTCTCCACAACCACGGTGGTTCGTTCATTTTCGAGACTTGCTTTTGGGTGCCAAGCCACAAGATATTTTCCTGGATGATACTTGCTATAAAGGATTTTTCCACCTACGGGATAGCGGGTTACGTGCACATTTATGGGCGACATAAACACGGAAATCATGAGTCTTTGATCCTTAAAATATTCAGGCTCGAAAACTTCTTCAATCACGACGACTTTGCCATCTACTGGAGAGAGTACAAGTTTGTCATTGGGAATGAAATTACGTTTTGGATTCCGAAAGAACTGTAAGATCAAGACTAAAAACACAAAGCCAATACTCCATAAACTATACTTCAACCAAGAGGTCTCTACATAGTAATGTGCCGACAAAAAAATAGCCGCGACAATAATAAATGTAACAGCGATAATGCGATAACCTTCTTTATGAAACATAGGCGGTAATTTGAAGCAAACAGTAAACAAATGGACTGACGAAAATAATGCTATCCAGACGGTCATATATGCCGCCATGGCCAGGCAAAAGAGCACCACTGTCCTTGACTTGGGCCTTTCTTTTAAATTTTGATTGAACTAAATCTCCAAGTGTTCCAAAAATAGAGATCAGTAAGGCCAAAACGAGCCACAACAGAAGACTTTGTTTGTCGAAATATTGTGCCATGATTCCTGCAGCGATCAGGGCACCGACGACGCCACCCAGCGTTCCCTCAATGGTCTTTTTTGGTGAAATATGTTCTAAGAGCTTGTGACGGCCAAAGTTAACGCCCACTAAATAGGCCATACTGTCGTTCACCCAAATTAATATAAAGACACCGGCAATGAGATTCATATCATAATCTCCGCTTATTTGTGGAATGAGTCCCATGGTAATCACACCGATCATGATGTAAAATACCATTAAAATATACTTGCGCTCTAATCGCTGATGCGACATGAATTCGAGTAAATTCAGGATTAGATAGGTATTCATGAGCACCCCCAAAACGCCAATCACTAAATCCATCCATTGAGGGAAAATATCTTGATCAATGCCTACAAACAAAAGGATAAAAATTGCGTAAGGCAGAAGACTTTTAATTTGAACCAAACGTTGAAACTCAAATAAAGTCAGGAGTCCGAAACAGGCTGTGAGTAATAAATAATACTGAGCATCCGCATACATGGCGAAGAGAATCAACGTCGTGTATATCAAACCAGAAATGGTGCGCACTAAGAGCTCTCTCATATTTGGTTGGTTAGAATGCTTTTCTCAAATTGTTAAAGTTCGCGCTTAAACCGAGGCTATGCGCCGCTTTACAAATTCTCCATTAAGAGCAAATATAAGTTTTTTGTGCTACTTCCGTAACTCATAAAATCTTTTTCGTCGCTCGTTTCAAAGTCTTGTATGGTGGTAATATTGGTAGGTATAGATTTATTACTTCTGCTCTTGATCAAATGAAGTCCTTCGCTAATGGTTTCAACGAGTTGACTTGTTGTGGCAAATATGATAATGTTAGCCGGGAGTTCACTGAGCTTTTTCTCCTTTATTTGATTGGAACAAAGAAGAATAGCCCCGTTGCTGGCCACTAGAGACTCGCATTGAGATAGCACAAAACAGGATTTGTCCGATTGAGAGAAATTGAGATTGTATCCATCAAACTTCTCCATTAAGGCAGTGTCCATGCAGAATACCTCTTGCTCATACCAATCGTTTTCCAGGAGTATATTGTCAAAGGCCTCTGCGACTTCTTCCCAGTTGAGGCAATATAGAAATTTACCTCCTTTACTGCTGAAGTTTCGGGTGAATTTTTCATCAGTAGGCAGGTCTTGTTCCGGGAAATATTTACTGCGCTCCTTAGACGGTGCTTTTTCGTCGCTTTTGCTTTTTTTCCCAAGTAGTCTCTTGAATAGACCCATCAATAAATTTTGAATTCAAACTGGCTATTCAAATATATGAAAACTTAAAGCAAAAGTCTGAGGCATCAACATAAAGATTGATGCCTAAAGACAAGATTAATTTCGACGAAAGAGAAGACTAAATAATTGCTCTATTCCTCTTCTGTTTTATGCTCGTCAGAAGACGAAACTGAGCACGATTCTGGATTCGTTTCCTCCTGATCTGATTCGGAGTTATTCAACGAGATATCTTCTTTCAGCTTAGGGGGTTCGGCAGGTTCTGGAACGGCAAAGGGGCGAGGCCCAAAAATGCGCTCAAGACTTTCTTTAAAGATCACCTCTTTTTCTAATAATTCGTTAGCCAATTCGGTGAGTTTGTCTTTGTGCTCCTCTAATAAAGCGATCGCTCTTTGATACTGAGCCTCCACAATTTGTGAGATCTCTTGATCAATCATTTCAGCGGTTTTCTCACTGTATGGTTTACTGAAATTATAGTCTGTTTGTCCTGATGAATCGTAATAGGTCAAATTCCCAATTTTGTCATTTAAACCATAAATGGTAACCATAGCGCGGGCTTGTTTTGTGACTTTTTCGAGGTCACTCAGAGCCCCTGTGGATATTTTATCGAAAATCACTTTTTCAGCGGCACGGCCGCCCATGGTCGCACACATTTCGTCGAGCATTTGGTCTGGTCGAACGATCAATCGTTCTTCTGGAAGATACCAGGCTGCCCCCAAAGATTGTCCGCGAGGCACAATCGTTACTTTAACTAAGGGTGCCGCGTGTTCCAACATCCAACTTACTGTAGCATGACCGGCCTCATGAAAGGCGATGGCCTTTTTCTCGTCTGCAGTTATGATTTTGTTTTTCTTTTCAAGTCCACCTACGATGCGGTCTACAGCATCGAGGAAATCTTGTTTGCCTACCATCTTCTTACCTTGACGTGCTGCAATCAAAGCGGCCTCGTTACAAACATTAGCAATATCCGCCCCAGAGAATCCCGGTGTTTGCTTGGATAAAAAGTCCATGTCTACGGTATCGTCTTTTTTGATAGGACGCAGGTGTACTTCGAATATTTCTTTGCGTTCGCGGACATCGGGAAGGTCTACATAAATTTGACGGTCAAAACGCCCAGCACGCATCAAAGCCTTATCCAGTACATCAGCACGATTGGTTGCGGCCAGTACAATAACATTGGTATTGGTCCCAAAACCATCCATTTCTGTGAGCAATTGATTCAGGGTATTTTCACGCTCGTCGTTCGAGCCCGAAAAATTACTCTTACCCCGCGCACGACCGATAGCATCAATTTCATCGATAAATATTATTGCAGGAGATTTTTCTTTGGCTTGTTTAAAAAGATCACGAACTCTCGACGCCCCAACCCCGACGAACATCTCAACAAAATCCGATCCGGATAAGGAGAAAAACGGCACTTTCGCCTCACCGGCCACTGCTTTGGCCAATAGGGTTTTACCCGTTCCCGGGGACCCAACTAAAAGCGCGCCTTTTGGAATTTTCCCTCCCAAGGCAGTATATTTTTCAGGATGTTTTAGGAAATCTACGATCTCTTGGACTTCTTCTTTTGCGCCCTCGAGTCCTGCCACATCTTTGAATGTCGTTTTGACGTCTGTTTTTTCGTCAAACAAGCGGGCTTTACTCTTACCAATGTTAAAAATCTGACCTCCGGCGCCTCCGGCACCTCCGCCCGACATACGACGCATAATAAATAGCCAAACACCAATGATCAGTGCAAAGAACAATATTGACGGTAAAAATTCAGCCCACAGGTTGGTCTCTGTATTCCATACGACCTTAGTGTTAAGGCCATTTTCAGTCTTAATGGTATTAAGGCTGTTTTCGAAATTTTGAAGATCGCCAAACTCAAACTGATAAGCGGCGTCATTTGGTCCGGGTTTTATGATCCGGTCTTTGAATTTATTGGCGTGAATACTATTGCTTCGGGCCTCTTCGGTAAGGTAGACACGGGCAAGTTTTCGGTTGATGATTTCTACTTTTTCGACATCACCATTTTTCAGATAGGATTGGAATTCAACTTGACTGGTACTGATGGGATCGGATAAATTCCCGCCGCCAAAAATATTGAGTCCCATGAACATCACAAAAATTGCAATGTAAATCCAGTATGAATTTATTTTAGGTCGCTTAAGCTCTGGTTTTTTTTCTTTTGACATTTGCCTTTAATGAATTTAATAGGCGGTTTCTATGGATACACTTTTTGCATCGCCCCATAACCCCTCGATATCGTAAAATTCGCGTATGTGTTTTTGAAACACATGCACTACTACATGCACATAGTCCATCAAGACCCACTCTGCATTATCACTGCCTTCAATGTGCCAAGGTTTCTCTTTGAGACTCTTGCTTACGAGTTTTTGCACGGAATTGACTATGGCGTTAACTTGGGTGTTCGAAGTACCACTGCAGATGACAAAATAATCACAAACTGTGTTTTCTATGTCGCGTAAATCCAGAATTTGAATTTCTTGGCCCTTGACCTCTTCGATTCCTTTGATTATTTCTGATACGATTTGGTCAGCGTCGGCTTGATTTTTCTGCATTAAATGGTAGTTTGTACAAATTTATTACTTTTTTACTTCTCGAAACGATTTCAATCCTTAGTTTAACCGCAAATTTATTTAGGTGATACAAATCAAAATTGATGCCACCGAGTCAACAAATGACTATTTAAAACTAATGTTGCGACAAGGGGTGGTCCAGGATGGTACTGCCGTGCGTACGTTTAATCAAACTCAGGGCCGTGGTCAGCGCGGAGCAGATTGGTATTTTGAAAAGGATAAAAGTCTGGCAATTAGTATTTTAAAGATGTGGGATGAGTCGGATTTACCTAATCCGTTACACCTGCAATGGGTGATCACCCAAAGCGTATTTAACGTGTTACAAGAATTGGGTACAGCCTCGTGGCATATAAAGTGGCCTAACGACATTATGGCAGATGGCAAGAAAATAGCCGGCCTTTTAATTGAGCATCAGTTTAAAGGGCGTCTACAAAGTTCGATCTTTGGTGTGGGCGTGAATGTCAATAATCTCATAATGCCGCAATTGCCGCACGCCGCATCTCTGGCTCAAATTTTGGAAAAAAATACAGATATTGAGGCGCTTGCTGAACAATTGATTCAAAAAATAAATCACGCTTGTCAAACGATTCACCCGAATAATTTCTCATCTGATTTAGCTGAATTTAACCGTTCTTTATTTCGCAAAGATATCCTTTCAAAATTTGAAGATGATCAGAAGAGCGTCTTTACCGGCTGTATTCAAGGGGTTACCGAAGACGGAGGGCTTTTAATAAAAACTGAAACTGGACTCGAAACTTATGCCGTAGGAACGGTAAAGCTCATATTAGAGGAGTCTGGACCTCATTAAATTTTACCTAAACCTTCACTTAAAGTATCTATAAATTTGGTGATTGGACCTTTAATCATCATCGCCATCATTGGGTTGAAGTCTCCTGCAAAATGAAGTTGTACCGCACATTGGTTGGCCCCTTCTTGCTCGATATTGCCGGTAAGGGTAAAGGGGAGCTTATCACTTTTTGCCCCTAAAACCAGTTGATTTGGGGCTTGTTCTGATTTTTTTTCCAAAGCAATTTCGGGCATCCCTTTTAGGGCAAAGAGAAATCCGTTTTCATTAAGGACTTGAAATTTATCAATGTTTTCAGGCATGAGGCGCTCAAAATTGCTGACCTGACTTAAAAAACTGAACACGTCTTCAGCAGACTTGTTAATCGTAATTTTTGATCCAGTAATTTCCATAATGCTTATTGATTTGGGGCGTTAGAGAATAGTGATTAGGGCGTCCAAGTACTTGGGTTTTCACGCCATTGACCCAAAACCTCAGCTTGATCATTCGTAATATAACTTGATTTTTCAGCCTGAATTAGCAAGTGGCTATAATCACTCAGGGTGTTCAGTTGGACTCCAGCGTTTTCAAAATTTTCTGAAGCGATGGGAAAACCATAAGTAAATATGGCGACCATTCCCTTGACTATTGCTCCAGATTCACGCAAAGCTTCAACAGCCTTAAGACTGCTCCCGCCAGTAGAAATTAAATCTTCGACCACAACCACACTTTGACCTGATTTAATCAAACCTTCAATTTTATTCTGTCGTCCGTGCGATTTCGCTTCAGGACGCACATAGCAAAAGGGCAAGTTTAAATAATCTGCCACCAAGGCACCGATACCAATGGCCCCTGTGGCAACTCCGGCGATGACGTCGGGCTTGCCGTAAATTTCCTCAATTTGATTGGCGATATGTTCCCGAATAAAATTGCGAATCGCAGGATAAGACAACGTTATTCTATTGTCACAATAAATTGGAGAGTGCCAACCTGAAGCCCATGTAAAAGGGTTTTGCGGTTGTAATTTAATTGCATTAATTTGCAACAATAGTTCCGCAGTCTTCTGCGCTGTTTCCTTGTGTAATATCATGGTGCAAATGTATAAAGTTTTTGTCAAAGACCGCCCTATAATTGTCAGTACAGAACAATCTCTAGGGGCGCCCTACCAGACCTTTCCTCTGCGCACTACCGACCTGAAGCCGATCATTAAGGCCTTGAACAAAGGGCTGATCACTCATGTGCATTTGTATCATAAAAATGTCGAGAAAATAGAATGGTATTTAAAAAGGAAACTCCCTTTTGTCATTGCTGCTGGGGGATTGGTTAAAAATGAACTCGATGAGGTGTTGTTTATCTACAGAAATGATAAATGGGACTTGCCCAAAGGGCATGTTGAACCGGATGAGGCCTTGGAACAGGCAGCGATTCGAGAAGTGGAAGAGGAGACCGGGGTTCGCGATTTAAAAATCTCTCAATTTTTAAAAACGACTTATCATGTTTTTAAGCGCAATGGAAAGTATAAGCTCAAAGTAACCTACTGGTATGAAATGACAACGGATTATACTGGTCCTTTAAAACCTCAAAAAAAGGAAGGCATCATAAAGGCGAAATGGAAGACTTATAAGCAATCCAAAAAGGCCTTGTGTAAGAGTTATGAAAACATAAAACTAGTCTTTCCCGAGCATTACCTCACTAAGGATGCGGACCACGGGGTAGCGTAGGTGGGCTTTTTCGTAATATGCAGAGCGTTTGTGAAGCCAATCTAATTGGGCATAAGCATTTTGGGCAAAATCATTGTCCGTAGATTTATACACCTCAAATTCTGCTTTTAATTCCGGGTTGTTGTTAAGAATTTCAAGGGCTAGATCTTCCCAGACATAGGGCGAAAACCCTTCTTTTTGCTGTAGAATTGTATCAAAGAAGTTCCAATTGAAAAATGAATCAATCGCTTGAGGCTCTAGGGTTTCCAGAATATAGCGCAGGCCGAATTGATCTACGGGAATTAAATAATCTCCTGCACTGAGCTTGGTGGGCTCAAGAGCGCTCGATACTTGGGTATTGTAATGAAGGTAATGTCCTTCATAGGCACTCTTACTGGTTTTGTAATCTTTAATGTCATAGACCTCAGCCTCTACGCTCAAATCTTGTTTTAATTCAATAAACTTAATGTCATTGCTTTTTAAACGTTCAATGACGCGGTGATAGGTTCGGGGAATTCCGTAATAGTGCGGAATCATTACCGAGTCCGTAGCGCGATAAGTATCGAAATAAGGAATGTCCTTTTTGTAGGGTGCCGTGCGATTATACTTCAGCCTGTTTTGTCCTGTAATGGCGCTAGGCACATATTCCGCGGCGTAGCCCAGGAATTCAATGGGGCGACTCTGCGTGGTGTCGATACGCCAATTTAAGGGGTATTTGTCCAGCGGGTGATACATGCTTTGATTTGCTAAATAGCTCTCCTGAAGTTCTAATTGGTATTGCTCGCAAAGTTCAGTGAAGGTTTGCAATAGCGCGTAGGTTCCTTCCACCCGTGACTTGTAATCCTTGAGCATATGTGTTTCGACCATCATTCCCAATGTATTGAACAGAGTCGTGTAACCCGTCGAATAGCGGGGGTGGTCTATAAATTGCTCAAATCCTGTCTCAGGACTGCGATTAAATACATTTACATAGGGCGTAATTGGCCAAGATTGATTGGCCAGGGCTTGTTCAAGCGCTGGAGTGAATTGTTTTTGTATGAATGTGCCTTGGGCTCCAGAGAGTTTGTTGTGCTGGGTCATTAAATGGGTTAACACATACTGATAATCTGCGCCGTTGCTCACATGAGTATCGACAAAGGCCAAAGGGCGTAACCACTGAAATATTTGACTGAAGGCTAGCGAATTTTTAGTATCGCCTTTTATAAAATCTCGGTTCAGGTCATAATTCTGAGCGTTCCCGCGAAATCCATAAGCCAATGGTCCATTTTGATTTGTTCTGCTATAACTATTTCGATTGAGTGCCCCGCCGATATTGTACACCGGAATAATGGCTACTGCAAAATTTTGAGGACCTTTTTCAGGATTTAAAGCCCAATCGCGCAGCAGCATCATGCTGGCATCAATGCCATCACTTTCTCCGGGATGGATTCCATTGTTGATCAAAATTACAGGGAGGTCGGGCTGCTTGTTTGGTTTAATTTTTGGACTGCCCGCAGGTTGATAAATAACCACATGTAGCGGTTTTCCGCTGTCCGTAGTGTCGCCTTGATGCATGCTGATATTGTCAAAATGCTTGCTTAATTCTTGATAATAATGAACAACCTCGGGATAAGTCGCCGTTTCTGTTCCTTGGGAGGCTTCAAAAACTGTACGCCAATCATTTTCATTTTTGATCGGGCTTTGGCAGCTCGAAAAAAGCCCAATGATCGCAACAAAGGCTGATAGAATGATCAAAGAAAAAGAAGTGGTGTAACGGTGCATAGGTCAGCTATTTGTTATAAAAATAAGCATTATTCACTGCATAGGGTCAAAAAAAATAGGCGCCCGTTTTCGGGCGCCTATTTAAATTAAATCTTTAGAAAAAGGTGAATTAAATTCTGTTTAAAAAAGGACTTGATAAGCCATTAATTACAGAATTCCTATGGCCTTAACCGTTCATAGAGATCAGGAACTCTTCGTTGTTACGGGTTTGCTTAATGCGGTCATTAATGAATTCCATTGCTTCGACAGGATTCATGTCTGCCAAGTACTTGCGCATGACCCACATACGTTGGATGACTTTTTCGTCTAAGAGCATGTCATCGCGACGCGTGCTTGAAGAGGTAAGGTCGATGGCAGGGAAAATACGTCGATTAGAAATCTTGCGATCGAGCTGCAATTCCATGTTACCTGTTCCTTTAAATTCCTCAAAAATCACCTCGTCCATTTTAGAACCCGTCTCGGTTAGAGCGGTGGCGATAATACTTAACGAACCTCCATTTTCAATGTTACGCGCAGCACCAAAGAATCGTTTTGGTTTATGCAGAGCATTCGCATCGACCCCTCCGGAGAGAATTTTACCACTGGCAGGTTGTACTGTGTTATAGGCACGAGCCAATCGTGTAATAGAGTCCAGCAGAATGACTACATCGTGTCCACATTCCACTAATCGCTTAGCCTTATCGATTACAATATTCGCTACACGAACGTGTTCTGAGGCCTCTTTATCAAAGGTAGAGGCCACAACCTCACCTTTAACATTGCGTTGCATGTCGGTAACTTCTTCAGGACGTTCGTCGATCAGTAAGATTATTTGGTAGACCTCAGGGTGATTGGCTGCAATGGCATTAGCAATATCCTTTAGCAGCATAGTTTTACCCGTTTTTGGTTGCGCCACGATCATGCCCCTTTGTCCTTTACCGATAGGAGCAAACAAATCGATGATTCGTGTAGAAACGGTACTTTGTTTGTCTGCTAGATTAAATTTTTCATTCGGAAATAGTGGGGTCAAATGTTCAAACGAAACACGGTCACGCACTACATTTGGACTGAGTCCATTTATTTTATTGACCTTAATCAAAGGAAAATATTTTTCCCCCTCTTTTGGCGGGCGTACTTCGCCTAGGACGGTATCTCCTGTTTTAAGACCAAATAAACGAATTTGGCTTTGGGAAACATAAATATCGTCAGGCGAGGACAGGTAGTGGTAATCACTCGAACGTAAAAATCCATAGCCATCTTGCATGATGTCTAAGACCCCTTCACTCTCGATAATCCCATCGAATTCATAATCCGGTTCTCTATAACGATTTCTCGTATCGCGATTACCGTTATTCTTGTCTTGATGATCAGAACGCTTGTTTTTATTCTGATTTCCCTGACGCGGGTTATTGTTGTTTTTATTGTGGTTGTGGTCCTTTGCTCCGCCATTTCCACTGTCTTGGTCATTACCTGGTTTTTGGTTTTGATCGTTCTGTGTATTCTGATTATGACGTTGACCTTGCCCTTGCTGCTGACGGGGATGTTTAGGCTTTTCAGTCTCCTTGTCCTCTTTTGCGGCTACATTTGGCTTATTGCGCTCCCCAGGAGCTTTTTGATGCCTTGGTTTGCGTTCTTGGTCTGGCCGATTATTTTGTCTTTTTTGGTCATTTTCTGGAGCCTTCTCACTGGTTGTATCATTTGGCTTGTTTTGACCAGATACTTCGACGGGCGTTGGAATTAGTTTTTGCACCGCAGCTGGGTTAGCTGCTTGATAGTCTAGTATTTGGTATACTAGGTCTAATTTTTTTAGGGTTCGGTATTTTGGCACACCGAGTTCTTTAGCTAAATCCTGAAGTTCGGGTAGCTTTTTTTCTTTTAATTCAGAAATTTCTAACATGTAATAATTGATTCGTGAAAATGTATCAGTGGATTGTGATAAAACTGATCGATAAAATTTGATGAAGTCTCAGTTCCCTAACGATGAAGGGGTTACTTGTAGTGGGACAATGATACGACATTATTTTGAAATCTGGCAGGATTTTTTTCGAAAAGAAAGTTTATTTTTGTGTTCGCAAACGTAAAAATTATCATGATTCAACGCATTCAAACCCTTTATTTATTGGGCGCTTTAGCCGCCGATTCAGGTTTTTATTTCGTTGGCAATTCCGATTCAGGAGCGACAACAAATCAATGGTCTTTAGGGGCAATTGATCGTACCCTGCAACTCATTGTCATGGTGCTTATCGTTTGGGCCATATTTAAATTTAAACAACGTTTGCATCAATTTGTGCTGAATCGTTTATCCATCATATTAAACTTTGTATTAGTAGGCGTTTACGCTTATCAGTCGCTAAACTTACCTGGAGAGGCTTCGGCCTCGCAGAAGGGTATTGGGGTGCTTCTTCCCATCATTTCTATCGTTTTTTTAGTGCTGGCCAATAAGGCCATCAAAAGGGATGAGGACCTCGTAAAATCTGTCGACAGATTGCGCTAACTCCTTTTAGTATATTTATTGGTGCGAAAACCCTCAAAACATGCCATTTTGAGGGTTTTTTTATGGATTAAAAATTGACCTCGTTCTTAGCGCTTATATTCCAAAACTTCGAGGTCATTTATTTGCCCCTGTTCTATTTTAAAACGAAGCATAGTGCGCGCTTTATGAAATCCGTGACGCCCAATGGCCCCTGGATTCATGTGCAAATGGCTGTATTTTGGGTCGCGCATCACCTTTAAAATATGAGAATGCCCGCAGATCACCAGATTTGGCTGATAGCGTTCCAAAGCTTTTCTAGTAATGGCGTTATAGCGTCCAGGATAGCCGGCGATATGAGTGATGTAAACGCGGATTCCTTCACAGTCAAAAATCAACTCTTTTGGAAATTCGGCGCGTATCGAGGCATCGTCAATATTTCCATAAACCGCTTTTAAAGGGGCGCTTTGCTTTAGGGCATCAGTGACACCTAGGGTGCCAATGTCTCCAGCGTGCCACACCTGGTCAACCTCGCTAGCCCTTTTAAGGACTATATCATCGATATCAGAATGAGTGTCGCTAAGCAGAAGTATTTTTGCCATGGATTAAAGTTACGCCATTAATTCAAGTAGCGGGTTTAGTGCTCTGACATAATTTGTAAATTTGTCCACCAGCGAAACATCATGAGATACTTTATCGAATTGGCTTATCAGGGAGCAGAATATAGTGGGTGGCAACGACAGCCAAATGCCCCAAGTGTGCAGCAAACCCTCGAACAGGCCCTGAGTGTTTTGCTCAAGTCAGAAATTTCCATAGTCGGTGCAGGAAGAACTGATGCCGGAGTGCATGCGCGTCAAATGTTTGCGCATTTCGATTTTGAAGCCTCATTTGATCCGGAACAATTAAAGGATCGTTTAAATAGTTACCTGCCTGCGGATATTGTGATTTATCGAATCTTCCCCGTCACTTCTGAAAGCCATGCCCGCTTTGACGCCACGGCCAGAACCTATGAGTATTGGCTCACGCTGGGGAAAGATCCTTTTTTATACCAGAGGGCTTATGCCATTCATAAAGTGCCGGATTTTGACATGATGAATCAAGTGGCTCAAAAATTATTGAGTCATCGCGATTTTCAATGTTTTTCCAAATCCAGGACCGATGTGATGACCTATAACTGCGTGGTGCGTCATGCCCAATGGACTCAGCGAGACGATATATGGGTGTTTACCATCACTGCTGATCGTTTTTTGCGCAATATGGTTCGTGCGGTCGTGGGTACCTTGTTAGAAGTGGGCTGGGGTAAAATGGGGCAGGATGAATTTGACCAAGTGCTAAAGAGTAAAAACAGATCGTCTGCCGGACCCTCAGTTCCGGGACATGCCCTATATTTGACAAAAATTGACTACCCTAAGACCATTGTGTCCTAAATCATTGATATATGGCTAAATCCAGCGGTTCTGCATTTGATTTTAAACTCTTTATGCGCTTGTTGACCTTTACAAAGCCATATCAAGGGACCTTTATTTTTGTGGCTTTTGCTGCTGTCGGACTATCTGTGGCCGGTCTTTTGGGGCCTATTTTTCTCAAGAACACCATTGATCTCGGGATGATTCCCAAGGATTATTCCACGATGCTGTTTTACATTGGGCTCATCGTAGCGGCTTTGGTCCTAGAGGTTATTTTTCAATTTAGCTTTATCTATTACGCAAACTGGCTTGGGCAGACGGTAATTCGCGACTTGCGGATTAAGCTATTTGGTAAAATGATGCGCTTTAAAATGGCCTACTTTGATAAAAGTGCCGTGGGGCGATTGACCACCAGAACCGTCAATGACATTGAAACCATTGCCAGTATTTTTAGTGAAGGACTGTTTACCATTGCCAGTGATGTATTAAAAATGTTGGTCATCGCGATCTATATGCTGTATGAGAGCTGGCAGTTGGCGTTGATTTCGTTTTCTATTTTACCGATTCTCATTTATGCGACTCGTGTATTTCAACGCGCTATGAAAGGCGCTTTTGAGGATGTGCGCAATCAAGTGGCGAACCTTAACACCTTTGTTCAAGAGCGGATAACAGGGATGAAAATTGTTCAGATTTTTGTGCGTGAGCAAACCGAGTACGACACCTTTGTCGCCATTAATAAGGAACACCGAAAAGCCTGGATTAAAACCGTTTGGTACAACAGTATCTTTTTTCCAATTGCAGAAATTTCCGGATCAGTGGCTTTGGGACTTATCGTATGGTATGGGGGAATGAATGTGCTCCCGGCCGATGTTGTTTCTGATTCTGGAATGACTTTGGGGTTGATTACGGCCTTTGTACAACTCAGCCAAATGCTTTTTAGGCCCCTGCGCATGATTGCCGATAAGTTTAATACACTGCAGATGGGTATGGTAGCCGCAAATCGTGTGTTTGAAATTTTGGACACCGAGGCTCATATCCAAGATCAAGGAACACAGGTCGCTCTAGACATTAAAGGAGATATTGAATTTAAGAACGTTCATTTTGGTTACAATCCAGATGAGCCCGTAATAAAAGATATCAGTTTCTCTGTGGATGCCGGGCAAACTATTGCGCTTGTTGGAGCGACAGGGGCCGGAAAATCCACGATAATAAATTTGTTGACTCGATTTTACGAGATCGACAAGGGCCAAATCAATGTGGATGGTGTCAATATTAAAGATTATACTTTGTCTGGTCTGCGCGGACATATCGCCGTGGTACTTCAGGATGTGTTTTTATTTGCAGATACCATTTTACAAAACATCACTTTAGGGGACCCAGAGATTACCGAGGAAATAGTTGTCGAGGCTGCCAAGGAAATTGGTGTTCATGATTTTATTTGCAGTCTGCCTCAGGGCTATCACTACAATGTAAAAGAACGCGGAACCACCCTTTCCTCAGGTCAAAGGCAATTGATTGCATTTTTACGTGCCTTTGTCAGTAAACCTAGTATTTTAATTTTGGATGAGGCGACCTCTTCTGTAGACAGCTACTCCGAGGAACTGATTCAAAATGCCACTGATCGTATTACTCGTGGGCGCACCTCTATTGTGATTGCTCACCGTTTGGCCACCATTCAAAAGGCGGATCAAATTTTAGTTATGGAGCAGGGGCATATTGTGGAGCGTGGAACTCATGCAGATCTTATAAAAAAAGAACAAGGGCCTTATAAATCACTTTACGAAGTTCAGTTTTTAGCCCAGCCAGAGGCATAACACTCTTATAACTTATTGTAGAATTTTCTCTAAACCTTATGCGCTGAGGTCTTTGGCCAAAATCTTTTCGAGCTCTTCTAGGTCTTTAAACAAGACAAAATCGCCCTCTTTTAGATAGGATATTTGTCCGCTCTCCTCTGAGACAACCAAGCAAACAGCGTCCGTTCTCTCGGTTATGCCTACAGCGGCTCTGTGTCTTAGACCAAAGCGTGCCGGAAGATTGGTTTCACTGGTGACTGGGAGAATCACCCGCGTGGCTTTGATTGTATTGTCTTCAATAATCAAAGCACCGTCGTGCAAAGGACTGTTCTTGTAAAAAATACTTTCCAATATGGGTTGATTGACTTCCACACTCATAGTATCCCCGGTACTTTTGACAAAATCCAGACTGTTGTTGCGCTGAAGTACGATAATGGCTCCGGTTTTAGATTGTGCCATTTTTTGACAGGCGCTTAAAATGGCATTGATATCTGTATTAAAGGACGTATTAGGTCTGAGTTGAAAACGCTTTAAAAGTTTGCGGCGCCCTGAAAAGTTAGTGGTCCCTAACATCAATAAGAACTTGCGAATTTCTTGCTGAAAAACCACAATTAAGGCAAACATACCAACGCCTAAAAACCCTCCAAGAATGCGACTGAGCAATTGCATCTCCAAAAACTCGGTGAGCTTCCATGTGGCATAAACCATCACGATACCGATAAAAATGTTGATGGCAACGGTGCCTTTGACCAGACGATAGAGGTAGAACAAAAGGAAGGCCACCAAAACGATGTCTACTATGTCCAGAATACGTATGTCGAAAAGTTCCACTCTGCAATTTTGATTTAAAGGTACTTAATTTTTCAAGGCCCCCACGAGTTTGACCACTTCCATGGCTGGGGCCACGTCATGCACCCTGAGGATGCTCGCGCCTTTGAGCAGGGCGATTGTATTTGCCGCCGTGGTGCCATTTAGGGCGTTTTCTGGATCTGTGTGAAGTAATTTGTAGATCATTGATTTTCTCGAAAGACCCACAAGTATTGGAGCGTTTAAAAGTTTTAGGTGGTCTAATTTTCCGAGCAAGGAATAATTCTGTTCTAAGTTTTTAGCAAATCCAAAACCTGGATCGACGATGAGATCATTTACCCCATAGGATCTAATTTCTTTTAATTTTTTGGCCAGGTCTTGAGCGACCTCCATTACTACATTGTCGTAATCGGTAAGTGTGGTCATGGTCTGAGGGGTGCCTCTCATGTGCATTAAAATATAGGGCACTTGATGGCGTGCGGCAACTTGATAAATTTTTGGATCAAGGTTCCCTGCTGAGATATCATTGATCATGGCGGCGCCCTCTTGTAGGGCAGCTTTTGCGACCCCACTGCGAAAGGTGTCAATTGAAATTACAGCATCAGGAAAGGCCTTAATCACAGCTTTTATCGTGGGAATAACCCGATTGAGTTCTTCTTGCTCAGATACGTCAGCGGCTCCTGGCCTACTGCTGTAGCCCCCGACATCGATAAAGCTAGCCCCGTTAAAAAGCATTTGTTCTACTTGGTCGAGCACGGCTTTAGGGTTGCTGTAGCGTCCACCGTCATAAAAAGAGTCTGGGGTTTGATTTAATATACCCATGACCCGAGGGGTGTTTAAGTCGATAAGGGTGCCCGCGCAATTGATGGTCATGGTATTTTTTAAATTGATTTATTTGAGCGAAATTTACGCAAAATCTAAGATAAACATGTCCCTAACCGCAAAACAGTACGACGAAGTAATTCATGTGTGTCGTGACCTCTTTACCAAGAAAATGAGGGACTACGGAAGCGCCTGGCGTATTCTGCGCCTGCCTTCTTTGACCGATCAAATTTTTATCAAGGCACAACGCATCCGTGGTTTGCAGCAAAACGCTCAGCGTCGTGTGGATGAAGGAGAGGTTTCAGAATTTATGGGCATCATTAACTATTGCTCCATGGCCTTAATTCAATTAAAACTGGGCGTTGTGGAACAACCCGATCTGGATGTGGAACAGGCCACGGCGCTATACGACCAAGAGCTGCACCTCACCAAATCCCTAATGATGGACAAAAATCATGATTATGGTGAAGCCTGGCGCGATATGCGGGTGAGTTCTTTGACCGACTTGATTCTTCAGAAATTATTGCGTGTCAAACAAATCGAGGACAATCATGGCAAAACCTTGGTAAGCGAGGGGATTGATGCGAATTATCAAGACATGATTAACTACAGTGTTTTTGCCTTAATTCACTTGGGGATGGTCTCTTTAGAAGCACCTAAAAAATAAAGTTGGTTATGGCGTTAAAACGAATTATCACTGGGTTTAGTCAAGTATTTGTCGGGGTATTATTTATTATTAGCGGGCTAATCAAGTTAAATGACCCCGTAGGATTTTCATTTAAGCTTCAGGATTACTTTGCTCCGGATGTATTAAACCTCGATTTTTTATCGCCTTACGCCTTAATGATTGCTGTGGTGGTGGTCTTAGTTGAGGTGGCGCTTGGGGTCATGTTGCTGGTGGGTTATGCCAAGAAATTGACCCTTTGGAGTTTGATGGCCATGATAGTGTTCTTTACCTTTTTAACGTTTTACTCCGCCTATTTCAATAAAGTAACCGATTGTGGTTGTTTTGGAGATGCCTTAAAACTCACCCCGTGGGAGTCCTTTACCAAAGATGTGGTGTTGCTAATTTTTATCGGATGGCTTTTGTGGCAACAGACTTATCTCTATAGTGCTGGTACGGCCATATTGCGCAGTGGTGCGGTCTTATTTTCTACAATTGCCTCTTTGGCCTTTGGGTATCACGTGCTGATGCACTTACCAGCGGTTGATTTTAGACCCTATAAAATTGGTGTCGATATCGCTTTGGGCATGAGTGTTCCCCCTAATACACCGCCTCCAATTATAGAGTATCGTTGGCAATACGAGGGTCCTGAGGGTCCCTTTGAACTGGTCAATACAACGGGGCGTGACCCACAACCAGAGGGCGCTACCCGGACGGGGGTTGAAACACAATTTTTACGCCCCCCCTATGAACCACCGATTCATGATTTTACCATGGAGCGTGATGGTATGGATTATACCCAGGAGCTTTTGGCGGCGCCTAAGCTAGTTGTTATTGTGGCTTATAATTTGGCCGTTTCTGAGACGGCTGGATTTGCCTCTGTTAAAGAGGCCGTGGCTCGTGCGCGAAATGCCGGATATTCAGTCATCGGCTTATCGGCGTCGGGTCCGGACGAGGTCAATGACTATAAGTCGCGTTTTGGACTCGATTTTGATTTTTATTTTTGCGATATGACCACCTTAAAGACCATTATCCGCAGTAATCCTGGGATAATGGAATGGCGTTCTGGGGTAATTCAGCAAAAACTTCATTGGTCAGATGCTTATCAACTAAAACTCGATTAAGTGCTGCGCTATACCATTAAGAAACTCGGCTATGGTGTGTTGACCCTTTTCGGCGTGGTTACCGTTATTTTTTACCTCTTTCACTTTTTGCCCGGTGATCCTGCGCGCATGATGCTCGGACAAAATGAGAGCGCAGAGCAATTGGCTGCGGTGAAAAAAAAGTATGGCTTTGATCGGCCTTTAGGTCAGCAATATCTGTTTTATCTCAATGATTTGTCACCAATATCATGGCATTCAAATAAGGAGGATGACTATACCCTTTATAAGCCTGATCAATATGGTGGTATTGTTTTTTATCGTGGGGATCGTGGTTTGCTGGCATTTAAAGCCCCTTATTTAAGAGACTCTTTTCAGAAAAGCGGTAAAAAAGTTTCAGAGGTGATTCAAGAGACGCTACCCAATACAGCAATTTTAGCGGTTAGCTCCATAAGTTTGGCCGTACTTTTAGGGGTGCTCCTTGGAGTGATTTCAGTATGGTTTAAAGACGGATGGCTGGATCGACTGATTCAATTGGTCAGTACTATTGGTATGAGTGTGCCATCTTTTTTTAGCGCTATATTGTTTGCCTGGTTTTTTGGCTATGTTTTTCATCAATATACCCATCTAAACATGACGGGGAGTTTAATTGAAGTGGATGATTATGGCGAGGGGACTTATCTGGCTTGGAGAAATTTGATTCTCCCCGCAGTGGTTTTAGGGATTCGCCCGATCGCGGTCGTGACCCAACTCATGCGTAATTCCCTTTGGGAACAAATGCAACAAGATTATATTCGAACGGCTCGGGCCAAAGGACTCAGCGATTGGGCCATCATGTGGCGACACGCGATGAAAAATGCGCTTAATCCAGTGGTGACGGCGGTATCGGGTTGGTTTGCTTCAATGCTCGCAGGAGCGGTTTTTGTAGAGTATATTTTTGGGTGGAATGGTTTGGGTAAAGAAATTGTAGATGCCTTAAACACCTTAGATTTGCCGATAATTATGGGTGCGGTTTTAGTCATTGCCACGATGTTTATTGTCATTAATATCGTAGTAGATTTAATTTACGGTTGGCTTGATCCCCGCATCGCTTACGGGGATTAAATGAGGGTGTGGGCCACTCGGCATTGCTTTATTTGCGGGTTAAGGGCTTATAGGACCTATAGAAATAGAATATTTGTATTACAAATCAATAGAATAAGATTATAATGTTATGAGAAAAAAAATAGTTGCTGGAAACTGGAAAATGAATTTGGATAAAAACCAAGCTTTGGCCTTAACGAATGATTTGGTTGACACTTTGGGCGATTTGCCAGAGCATCAACGTGTCATGGTCTGTCCCCCCAGTATTCATTTGAGTAGTGTAGTGGAAGTGGCTTCAGGATCAAAGGGGCTCGAGGTCGGCGGTCAAAATATGCATCAAGCAGAATTAGGAGCCTACACGGGAGAAATTTCTGGGGCGATGCTCAAGAGTTATGGCGTCAATGCTGTACTGCTCGGACACAGTGAGCGTCGTGCTTATTTTCATGAAGACAATAGTTTGTTGCGCGAAAAGGTGGATGCAGCATTGGCCATGGGAATTGAGGTCATCTATTGTTTTGGTGAAATATTGGAAGAGCGTGAAAATGAAACTCATTTTGACGTGGTCTCGAGTCAACTCAAAGAGGCTTTGTTTCACTTAGAGGCTTCTCAATGGAATCATGTTGTTTTGGCTTATGAGCCTGTTTGGGCGATTGGAACTGGACGCACTGCTTCACCAGAGCAAGTACAAGAGATGCACGCGCATATTCGCAGCGTTTTGACCGATACTTATGGTACTGAATGTGCTGAAGGGGTCAGTATTCTTTACGGTGGGAGTGTAAAGCCAGATAATGCCAAAGAAATTTTTAGTCAACCCGATGTTGATGGAGGTCTCATTGGTGGGGCTTCACTCAAAACAGAAGACTTTATGGCCATAGTTGCCGCAATGTCATGAGCCAGGTATATATCGAAATAGACTTTAAAGTCACCCCTTTAGAGCCGTGGGTGGATCTTTTAATAGCTGCCTTAGGCGAAATTGGTTATGAAAGTTTTGAAAATACGGACTCGGGATTTTTAGCTTATGTAGCGCTGGCAGATTATGATGCTCAGACCACTGCTGAAGTCCTCGATACTTATCAGGAACATTGCGCCGTTAATTTTTCAACCAAAGAAATTGCGGCGACCAATTGGAATGCGGATTGGGAAAAAAACTTTTCACCCATTACTGTGGGCGATCGAATCCATGTACGGGCGCCGTTTCATGAGGTGACAGAAGCAGAATATGACATAGTGATTGAACCCAAGATGTCTTTTGGCACCGGTCATCACCAAACTACTTATTTGATGCTCGAACACCTATTGGAACTCGAGATCAACGATCAGGATGTTTTGGATATGGGCAGTGGCACGGCAGTGCTCGCGATAATGGCCTGTAAGCGGGGCGCGCGAAAAGCTTTAGCGATTGATATTGATGCGTGGTGTGGTGAAAACGGACTCGAAAATGCACAGCGCAATGGCATTGACAATATCCAGGTATTGGTAGGTACGGCAGAGCAGTTGCCAAAAACACCAGAGTTTGATTTGATCATTGCGAACATTAATCGCAATGTATTACTCGAGGATATGCCTGCTTATGTGGCTTGTTTACGTCCAAATGGAGTAGTGCTCTTGAGTGGGTTTTATGAGTCTGATTTAGAGATTATTTCAGAAAAATGTAAAGAATGCGGTCTGGTTTACCAAGGACATAAAACCCAAGATAACTGGGTTGCTGCAAAATTTTTATTTTTGTGATATGGCACAACAGCATCAACTTAGTCCAGAACTCGATTTAGCCACCGATGAGGCCTTAGAGCATCAAATCATTCTTTTTAATGATGAGGTCAATACCATTGATCACGTGATTAATAATTTGGTCAAAGTTTGTCGCCATGATCCTCTTCAGGCAGAACAGTGCGCTTTATTGGTTCATTTTAAGGGTAAGTGTGCGGTTAAATCCGGGTCATACAGTGATTTATTACCTCAATGCAGTGCACTTTTAGACGCAGGATTGAGTGCTGAGATTAATTAATATTTTTGGTTGCGGTTACTGGTGATTTTTTTATATTTGCCACCCAATAAGGCCTCGTGGCGCAACTGAATAGCGCATCTGATTACGGCTCAGAAGGTTGCAGGTTTGAATCCTGCCGAGGTCACGAATAAATTGCCCACCCAAATCGGTGGGCTTTTGATTTTCAGGTAGTTACCTCATTTGTTTGGAAAAGCCGCAAAAATGTAGGATTTCATCCAGACCATACGAATTTAGGTAATTATACCCAGTTTTGACAGTTTTTTTGGCAGTAAAAACGCTAAAAAGTTTGAACTGATTCAGATTTTCAAGACCCCCAATATCGAAATAAAATCGACTTTCTTTTTAATGCCTGAATGCACATAACCATTGGTTGCATATTAGACACTGTTGTTAAAACGAATTTTTTGTTGTTTCTTGGGGAAGTATTTCGAATCCTTCAATGGATACCAACCGAGTGAAGTCACCACGGTGGTCAAACAATACGGGCTAAAGGTCAAAATTAATGTCTTTCCCTCTTGTTTATCGGAATACAAGTAACTCAATTATCAACCTAAACTTATTTGTATGACAACACAATGGAGTAATTATTGATTTTTTAAACAAGGGTATGGCGAGTTCCCCTACATCATTATTAATAATCTTGTCTCAGCTTTTTCTTTTATCAGTTCACGGTGGTTAGTTGATCCACAAAAAGTAGCGTTGAACTCTCTGTTTACATTAATCTCGGTGTGTAGCTTTCTGTTGTCGCTTGAGTTTCTGGAGATGATACTCCTTAGTGTTCCGTTATTGTTGATTATGGATTCCTCAACATCGTCAATCTGTATGAGTAGTTTTGATTCAAGTAGTATTCCAAGTTCTCTCTAATCTTTAGAAATTTGCCCTGGGAAATTGGAGTAGACTTCTAATCCTTTAATACGTGCGAGCTCTCGAATTCTTCCTTTCATTCCAAGTCCCCTCAAAAGATTTTGGAATGTTCAATAATTTATCGGAGGAATTCCATCTTCCATCTATGTTGAATTTAATTGCCATGGTCTCACCCATGTGGAAACCTACTCCATTTACCGAGTAATCAGGACTGCCGCATGCCGCACCAAAAAACAACAAAAGAATAAGAAGTTTTTTCAACTCATAGGAGTGTTAAAGACCTAGTTATAGAATATCGTCTGCGTTAAGGCCCACCTCAATGGCGACTTTCCGTTTCTAATCCTTGATTGCTCCGTTGAGCGTGAATAATCGGATTAACGCCCAAAATCCTAACCCTCCAAGTGTTAAATAGTACAGAATTTGTAAGCCCATTTTTCCAAGTGAACCATAACTCCAACCTACCAACAAGAATAACAACCATATCGTTGTGCTGTCTCTTTTTCTTGAATTGTAAATCATATAGGTCCATTAAGATCTAGTATTTACTTTAAAATTTCAAATAGAAATAGAATATTTTGCGTATCTTGGAGTTCTAAATTCAATGTATTTCAAACAATTACTAAAATTACTAACCAAAAATATTTTAACAACCATGAAAAACATTACTTTTTATTTAATTGTTTTCTTGTGCTTTGGACCTTGGTCAAATGCACAAAATTCTGAGTGCAATTCAAGGAGTTTCGATGAGTTGTGTGAGGTAAATAATCCTGCTAGGGATTACACGCCAATGCAAGAGGCGCCTCAGACAAGATTATTAGGTGATGCCTATTACATTCAAAACGGCAATCCTTGGGGGCAAAACACCAACCAAACTGGTATGGACCTAGTTTTCGGGGCAGGAAATTGGACACAGGTCAACTATAGTGTTGATCCGTCAAGTGTCTTTAATGGCTCTACAGCATTTGTCTTTATCGAAGGTTCCGATGGCAATAATGATAGTTATATTCAATCATTTATGTCTGCCAATCAAGGCCTTATCGAGTCCTGGGTAAGCGATGGTGGCAACTTATATATTAAAGCAGGAACTCAAGGCCCTGATATTAATGTTGGGTTTGGTAACACTATTATTGATAATGACTATAGTCAGGGAAATCCTTCAGTAACGGTAGATATAACGCACCCATCTTTTATCGGACCTTACACTCCGACTTCTGAAACTATGAGTGGAAACTGGTGGTTCCACAATGATGTGCGAGGAACTGATATTACTCCTATTGTTTTGGGGGGTAATGGAACAGCGGTTGCTGTTGGAGAAAAAACATTTGGTGGAGGAAACGTCGTTTTCAGTGGCGGGACCATGCCTAATTTTCAATCACCACAGCCGCAATCATATAATTTTCATTATAATTTAATCTATTACGCGGCCAATGCTAACCCTTGTGATTGCCCTGTTATTCAATGCCCTGCCGACATTATTGTCGATGCAGATGCTGGATTGTGTTCAGCTATTGTGAATTTCGCTGAAGCCGTGGCTATTGACCCAACCGGCGTTGGAGTTACAGTAGAACAAACTAGTGGGCCTGTTTCAGGGAGTGCTTTCCCTGTCGGTGAAACTGAAATTGAATTTACTGCCACTTCGGCCGAAGGTACATCAACGTGTTCTTTCGTAATTACAGTTGTTGATAACCAATTACCTGAAATTACTTGTGCTCCTGTGACCGTATCCTTGGGAACTACAGGTGAAGCTATTGTTGATGCATCTGCTTTCGCTACAGCAACTGATAACTGTGACATTGAGTCTATTGAGATTTTCAATGATTTTGGTGATGTTTCTAACGGCGATAAAATTTATTTTACCACCTCTTGGAGCGGTGGAGTTTGGGAAGCAAATAGAGACGGTACACAGGCCATTCAATTATACCAAACAGAAACATATGGACCAGTAGGTATTGAAGCTGATTTAGTCAACGGCTTTTTGTATTGGGCAGAGGGAAATTATTGGGAAATCGCCAAAGCCCCCATTGACGGTTCTGGCCCAATTGAGTACCTACCCGTTTACCAAGGTTGTTGTGAGCACCATGACCTTGAAATTGATTACAATACTGGAGATATTTATTACACGACAGGATCTGGCGGACTATATAAATATGATGCTGCAACAGGTAATAATATAAATCTCTCGGATAACAACTATGTCTATGCCGGGCTTTCACTGGATAAAACCAATGGTGTTCTTTATTTTCATGATGATCTGGATGAGATTTACTCGATTAATACAGATGGCAGCGGAGAAACTCTTCTCTATTCATCGTTACATGGACGAGTTCGAGGTATTATGTACGATGAAGTCACTCAAAATATATATTGGTGGGATTGGGTAAATTCCAGTTCATCCAGAATATATTACGCTCCGTCAGATGGTTCTGGTTCGCCGCAAATTTTATTCGATACGAATCAGTTTCCAATATCTGGACGCGGATATCATATGGATTTGGACCAATCTTCGCGAACTTTATACATGACATATTTCGACAATGATTACGATGATTATATTTTGACAGCACCAATTGATGGAACTTCAGATCCTGTATCAATTTACTCACCTGGCACGGATAATGGTATCAGAGGAATCGCTGCAGGATTGAATATGAACGCTGGGGCTGGATGGTCAACTTCTGGAGTATTTAGTTGTGATAATATCGGAGAAGTAATAGCGACTATTCGTACAACAGATGTAAACGGTAATCAGGCTGAGTGCACAACGACCATTACAGTAGTGGATGACACTGCTCCAGAGATTATTTGTGATGGAGAGCCTTTATCTGGTGATATCCTTGAGGACTTTGAAGGTTCTACTTTACCTAATGGTTGGACAAACACCGCCATTGTTGGTACCGACCTTTGGTCATTCGGAAGCCCGTTCTATGTTGGTGCACTTGGTCAAGCATTCCCCACGAATGCAGCTGTATTTGATGATGACGCTGCTGGTTCTGGAAATGCAAACACTGTTGAATTGGCTTCACCAGTATATGATCTTTCGGGAGTAACCCAGGCGGCCTTGTCTTTTGATTATGCTTATAATTATTTAAGTGGAGATGCCTTCTACGTAGAAGTATTTGATGGTACTCAGTGGGTTGAAATTCTGAGATTACAAGAGGATCACCCAGTTACCAACACTGGTGATATAGACATGTTACCTTATGCTAATGATGCATTCCAAGTTCGTTTCACCTATGACGATGGTGACGGATGGATGTGGGGCGTCGGTATCGACAATTTCCACTTGACGTATTTCGCGCCAAGTTCAGTTGTTCAAGTTGTTCTAGATTCAAATGGTCTTGCAAATTATGATGCAAGTGACTTACTCATTGATGTTGTTGAGGGTTGTGACTATACCGTAACTGTGGAAGCAGCGGGTGTTGTTTCTGGAGACTTAACAACTCTTTTCGCCGGAGGTAATGGTGGTGGCGCTGGAGGTGCCGTATACTTTGATGTTACTGCTGTTGAGGATGTTTCACTTACTGCACTTGATTTGCATACTGGTGAGACTGGAGCATTTACTGTTGAGGTCTATGCAATTCCTGATGGCACTTACGTTGGAAATGAAAACAACGCAGGAGCTTGGACTCTTGTTGCCACAGGTTCTGGTGACGCTCAAGGAGCGGGAACACCATCTCTAGCAACCTTAGATGCAGCAGTTTCTCTAACTGCAGGGACTACCTATGGTATGGCCTTAGTTATGGATGCTGATCATGGACATGACTACACCAATGGTGACGGTACCAACCAAAACTATGCAACTCCAGAATTGGAATTTGCAGGAGGATCTGCGACTAACGTTCCATTTACTGGAAACGTATTCAGTCCTCGTGTATTCAACGGACGTTTCTATTATGATTATTTAGGGACTACGGCTGTCGAGAACTTTGATTTTGATTGTTCTATGCTAGGTATCAATGATGTAGAAGTTACCGTTACAGATAGCAGTGGAAACGTTTCGACTTGTATCAGTCAAGTTGAAGTAATCGATGTTGATGATCCAATTCTTGTTTGTCAGGATGCAACTGTAAGCTTGGATGAAAATGGTATGGCAGAAGTCTTGCCAGAATACTTCATCGATACGGATGCTTCATTCGATGCTTGTGGAATCACTATTACTGCCGTTGATGTAACGGATGTTACTTGCGCAGATGTTGGTGCGTCGATCACAGTAACAGTATTTGTAAGTGATGACAGTGGGAACATTGCCTCATGTCAAGCGACGATGACTGTCGTTGACGACATGGAACCAGTTCTTGATGGATGCCCAGAAGACATGACTGTAGACCCAGGAGCTGTAGATTTATTCTACGAAGTACCAGATTATACAGTAGGGGTTACTGCTACAGACAACTGTTCTGATCCTTCAGGTCCTGTTACACAAGATCCACCAGCAGGAACATTATTGCCTGACGGTGTTTACACAGTAACTTTATCGTCAACTGATGACGAGGGTAATGTTGGGACTTGTAGTTTCGAGCTTACTGTAGAAAGTGTATTAGGTGTTGCTAGCAACCAATTGAATGCTGGTGTGGCAATTTATCCAAACCCTGCACGCAATTTGATGAACATTGGTAACAGTACTGACATTCAACTAGAGCGCGCTGTAATCTACGATCTAAATGGTCGTATGATTCAGACAATAGATCTAAGTGACATGTCTGCTGAGGCAAGCGTAAATGTTGCTCATCTAGCTTCTGGAGTGTACATGGTACAACTACAAGCACAAGATGGACAAGCCATCAAGCGATTGATTAAAGAATAAAATAAGATTAGATTTATTCTTTAGAGAAAAGCCCGCTCAATTAAGCGGGCTTTTTTTATGTGGAACATATAAGATAATTTATGACTCAAGCCAGTTCTGAACGATTTTACGTCCATATGGAGTCAAAATACTTTCAGGATGGAATTGAATTCCGTGAATTGGATATATTTTATGGCGTATTGCCATGATTTCATGATTCTCGTCTACCGCAGTACATTCTAATTCTGGAGGTAAACTCTCGGCGAGAATGCTCCAAGAATGATACCTGGCCACATCAATTTTATCGGGGAGGCCTTTGAATATTTCATGGCGTACGCCGGAAATATGTATTGGTGTGGAGATACCGTGGGTTACTTGCTCTAAATTTTTTAAATGTCCACCAAAGAACAGGGCTAAGGCTTGATGTCCGAGACATACACCTAATATGGGCATCGATTTATGCCAAAGCTCAATCGCCTTAAGTAATTCTCCTGATTCATGGGGTAAACCTGGCCCTGGTGAAAGAACAACCTTGTCAAATAAATTGATGTCTATTTCCGAAACACTTGTAGGTCGCTTGACCGTAACTTCATGATCAAAGGCCTCGAGATAATGGACCAAGTTGTATACAAAACTATCTTGATTATCTATAACAAGTATGTTCATGGGTATTTACGGCATATTGTTATACGAATGTACAAATAAGCTCATTTCCCGCTCAGATGAAGTCAATAAAAAAGCCCGCCATAGGCGGGCTTTATAAGTAATAAATAGCTTCGAAGTCTTATAATTCGAGTTTTGCACGAATTTCGAACATATCATTTATCGCTTTATCTCCTAAATTGTCGAAAAAACTGCCAGAACCGTAACGAATACCAAATTTTGTGCGATCAATATTTAAGGCTGTTGTAACGTAATTTCCTTTCATAGACATCGTGAAAGTAATTGGCTGTGTTTGGCCTTTAATCGTAATGTTTCCAATTACTTGTTGACTTCCATCATCGTTAGAGGTTGCCCCAGTGATTTCAAGACTTGCGGTTGGATAAACCCCAACGTCAAAAAAGTCATTAGATTTAAGGTGCCCCTCGAGGTTTGCTTTAGATTCTCCTTCTAGGTCAGTCACAACAATAGTGCTCATGTTTACCTCGATACGACCACCTACGATGCGGTCTCCATCCATTTCTAGGTGGCTGTCTCCTAGTGTAATAATACCTGAGTGCGTTCCTGTGACTTTACTCGCGGTCCAACTTACAGAGCTTGACTTCACTGGTTTAGGCTCACCCGGTGTAGAAGCCATTAAACTTAAGGTTAGGAAGATACTCAAAATGAGTGCTGATGATTTAAATAATTTTTTCATAGTTTTTTATTGTTGATGGTGTTAAAAATTATGCTCTAACTTTATCGAGAAGGGTGTTGAGCTGACCCATTTCTTTTGTGGTTAAATTAGATAAAATTTCTTTTAAGGTTTGTTCTACCCCTAAATCAATTTCTAATAATTTTTCAAGGCCTAAATCGGTTATGTTTACTTCGATTTTGCGTCTGTTGGATGGACAAATTCTTCGTGTAACCCAATTTTTAGATATAAGTTTATCGATGAGCCTCGTTGTATTGCTGCTTCGATCGATCATACGCTCTTGAATTGTTGACAAATTTGCAGGCTGTCCCTTTTGGCCCCGTAAAATTCTGAGAATGTTGAAATGTGCTGAGGTGATGCCATACTGCTTGTATAAGGGCGCGCTGCGTTCTTCAATAAAACGTGATGTATACATGACATTGACCACTGTGCGGGCGACAGGGGAAAGAGGAGTGGAGTTCTTGATGCTTTTTTCTATACTCACTTTTGTTTCTACAATATTTGTAGGTACAAATGTATAAAATTGAATTGAATTTGAATCCATTTAATTAAAAAAACACGGTGTCTACACATGGTTTTTAATTAAATTTGAGTCTTATTTTATGTAAATGATAGATTTAAACCAATCAGACTGGGCGAAACAGTCCGCAGAAGATAGCAATGGTGTGATCATTGATGTACGCACAGATATGGAAGTAGAAGAGGGGAAGATTCCTTGCGCGATTCAGTGTAACATTCAGTATTCTAGTCAATTTATGGAGCAAATTAAATCTATGGATCCTGAAAAGAACTACTATGTTTATTGTCGCTCCGGCGGGCGTAGCGTCCAGGCTTGTATGCTAATGAATGCAGTTGGCTTAAAGTATACCTATAATCTTCTGGGTGGCATCACCGCCTGGGAAGGAGAATTGGAATAAACATATTTTTTATCATTTCAGTGATAAAAAAAACACCGAAAATTGCGTTTGTAAAGGCGCATTTATTTTCAGTGTTTTTAATCTAAAAGTGGAGCCGGGGAGAGTCGAACTCCCGTCCAAACGTGCCGTTGCCTGGCTTTCTACATGTTTAGTTTTCATTAGAGTTTTCGTTCAATTGCTGGCTGAAAACGGCCTGCTCATGACTTAGCTTCGATCAGATTTCGCAAAGTCATCAAAGCCCTGACTAAGCTAGGTTTACTTTTACGAAGCCACTTAATCGATTGCCGCAAACCAAGGCCTTCGAGTGACTTCCTGCTTGCCCGCCTTGCGGGCCGAGGCATATCCTACTATAATTCAGATTATGCAGCTAGGGCGTAGTTATTCTCGCCGTTTAAAAAAGTATGAAATATGAGATTTACGAGCTATATCCCAGCGCTCGACATGCTTACCAACCAATGAAACCCGCTGTCAAAACCAGTCGGCCCCATGTTGACATTTTAAAAAACCATTGTGCAATGGGTTTAACGCCGCAAAGATACGCGAAAAAGCTATCTTTGTAGCAGCAATTTCAACCTTAACTGATTCATGTCTTTGACCTTTGCACTGATTAAAGAGCGCAAATCGCCGCCCGATAAACGCGTGGTACTTACTCCTGAGCAATGCGTAATATTTAAAAGCCAATTTCCTGAAGCTCGTTTAGTCGTAGAATCATCAGATATCAGGATTTTTTCTGATGAGCAATACCGCGCACTAGGCATTGAAGTTCTCGATGATGTTTCATTTGCCGATGTCTTTGTGGGGGTTAAAGAAGTCCCAATCGCCTCTCTTATCGAAGGAAAAGCCTATTTGTTTTTCAGTCATACGATAAAAAAACAACCTTATAATCAAGGTCTTTTACAGGCGATTTGCGCAAAAAAAATTGCCTTATACGATCACGAAACCTTTGTTTCGGAAAAAGGTAGTCGCTTGATTGGTTTTGGACGATATGCGGGAATTGTAGGGGCCTACAATGGCTTTAGACTTTTTGGGCAAAAAATGAAAACTTTTGATTTGCCAAAAGTTGAACATCTATATGATTATAATGCGGTTAAAGACGCTTTAAAAAAAGTTGTTTTACCTGAAAATTTTAAAACCCTCATCACTGGTAGAGGAAAAGTGGCCTTAGGCGCAAAGGAAATTATTGATCATTTAAAAATCAAACAAGTTTCACCTTCAGAATTGCTGGAGCAGAAACAGATGGGGCCGAGTTATGCCATGTTGGATCTTGAAGATTATAACAAGCATGGTGAAGGCAAGGATTTTGATCGTTCAGAATTTTATCAGTTTCCGGAGCGATATATCGGTAATTTTGATCGGTTTACTCGTGTGATTGATGTGTTTGTTGCCGGACACTTTTATGGGAACGGAGCCCCCGTCATTTTGACTAGAGAGGCCCTAAGAGATCCTCTATGTCGTATTAAAGTAGTTGCTGATGTCTCTTGTGATATTGACGGTCCTGTGGCCTGCACCCTAAGACCATCGACTATAGCAGAGCCTTTTTATGGTTATAATCCGCAATCCCATTCCGAAGACGATTTTATGAATATAAATACCATAGGGGTGATGGCTGTCGATAACTTACCCTGTGAATTACCTAGAGACGCAAGCCATGGATTTGGCGAGCAATTTTTATCGCGAATCGCGCCTTCATTTTTTGATGGTGATGCTGAAGGGATCTTATCAAGAGCGCAAATTACAGACAGCATGGGGCGACTTACGCCACGATTTTGCTATCTACAATACTACGCAATGGGTTACTGATTAATGAATAAATCAGCCTGTTGTGCAGTCAGGTTAGATCCATTCCTTGAAATGGATTTAATTTATTCGAATTTTTGAGCTAGAATTTGTTCACCGTTTGACGAATAGCCACTAATTTACGCATAAGACCTGCTAAATTTTTTAAGTCAAGCATGTTTGCCCCGTCGCTTTTAGCTTCTGCAGGATTAAAGTGCGTTTCAATAAATAACCCGTCAACACCTGCAGCGATACCTGCGCGGGCAATGGTTTCAATCATTTCTGGTCGGCCACCAGTAACCCCCGCGCTTTGATTGGGTTGCTGTAGGCTATGGGTGACATCCAGCACGGTGGGCGCATATGCTTTCATCGTCGGTATCCCACGAAAATCAACCACTAAATCCTGATAACCAAACATAGTTCCACGGTCAGTAATCATAACCTGTGGGTTCCCAGATTCTTGGACTTTAGTCACGGCATGATGCATGCTTTCAGGGCTCATGAATTGTCCTTTTTTTAGATTAACCACCTTACCGGTTTGCGCCGCAGCAACAAGAAGATCGGTTTGACGCACCAAGAAGGCAGGGATTTGCAACACATCAACATACTCGGCAGCCATTGCGGCATCACTTTCTTGATGAATGTCTGTAACCGTAGGAAGGTCGAATTGTTGGCCCACCTGTTTGAGGATGCTCAATGCTTCATGATCTCCTATCCCAGTAAAACTGTCTAGGCGACTTCTATTGGCCTTTTTAAAACTTCCCTTAAATATGAAGGGGATGGATAACTCTTCACTGATGGCAACAATAGACTCAGCAATGCGCATGGCCATATCGTAACCTTCAATGGCACAAGGGCCAGCTAAAAGGAAAAAGTTGTCGCTCTGGGTATGTTTTAATTTAGGAATTTTGGTCAAGTCCATGGTAAAATTTTTACGGCATAAAGATACATCAAATATACCTCCACTTGAAGCAGAATAATCTAATATGGGTGTAAAATAAAATAGCATCTCAATACTTTATTGGCTAAATAACAGTACTTTTGCGCCGCTTTTAACCCAGGATATGAATATTAAAAATATCGCCATCATTGCGCACGTTGACCATGGTAAGACTACTTTGGTTGACAAAATTTTACACCATTGCAGTCTATTTCAGGCCCATGAAAAAACTGGGGAATTGATTTTGGACAATAACGATTTGGAGCGTGAACGAGGAATTACCATCACCTCAAAAAATGTTTCGGTGGTTTATAAAGACACCAAAATTAATATTATTGATACTCCTGGTCACGCGGACTTTGGTGGAGAGGTGGAACGTGTACTCAATATGGCCGATGGGGTTTTGCTTCTTGTCGATGCCTTTGAAGGCCCTATGCCTCAAACGCGTTTTGTATTGCAAAAAGCAATCGCATTGGGGAAAAAACCTTGTGTTGTCGTCAATAAAGTGGATAAAGAAAACTGTACCCCAGACGAGGTTCATGAATCTGTATTTGATTTAATGTTTGATTTAGGTGCTGAAGAATGGCAGTTAGACTTCCCAATAGTTTATGGCTCTGCGAAACAAAATTGGATGAGTTCGGATTGGAAAAAACCGACAGACTCTATTGAGCCATTATTAGATATGGTCCTAGAACATATTCCTGCACCTAAAATAGAGACCGGGACACCGCAAATGCTTATTACTTCTTTGGATTATTCATCCTTTACAGGTCGTATCGCTATTGGTCGTCTTCAGCGTGGTACTTTGAATGAGTCGATGAATATCTCGCTGATGAAGCGTGATGGATCCATCGTTAAAAGTCGTATTAAAGAGCTGTTTACCTTTGAAGGCTTGGGTCGTAAAAAAGTAAGTCAAGTAAGTGCTGGTGATATTTGTGCTGTGGTAGGACTTGAAGGTTTTGAAATAGGGGATTGTATTGGAGATATCGAAAAGCCAGAGGCCTTAGCCACTATTGCTATTGACGAGCCGACGATGAGTATGTTGTTTACCATTAATGACTCTCCTTTTTTCGGAAAAGACGGCAAATTCGTGACCTCAAGACATATCAAAGAACGTCTTAATCGAGAGCTTGAAAAAAATCTTGCGCTCAGAGTTAAAGAAACAGACAGTGCGGATAAATTTATGGTTTTCGGGCGTGGTGTTTTGCACTTGTCGGTGCTTATTGAAACCATGCGACGTGAAGGTTATGAACTTCAAATAGGTCAGCCTCAGGTTATTATAAAGCAAATTGACGGGGTCTCATGTGAACCTGTCGAGGAGTTGACTATTGATTTACCCGAAGAAGTAAGCGGACGCGCCATTGACATGGTGACCATTCGTAAAGGAGAAATGCAAAGTATGGAAGCCAAAGGCGACCGTATGGTGTGTACTTTTTTAATTCCGTCTCGAGGGATTATTGGACTAAGAAACCAATTGTTAACAGCCACTGCTGGTGAAGCCATCATGACCCACCGATTTTTGGAATATCAACCCATGAAAGGTGGTATTCCAGAGCGTCAAAATGGAAGTATGGTGTCTATGGAAAACGGGACTGCAATTCCTTATTCTATCGATAAACTTCAAGAGCGAGGGCGGTTCTTTGTTGATCCAGGAGAAGAGATTTACGAAGGTCAAGTGATCGGTGAAAACTCACGACAAGACGATATGGCCATTAATGTTACTAAGACTAAGAAATTGAGTAACGTACGCTCTTCAGGGGCAGATGATAAGGCTCGAATAGTTCCTGCAATTAAGTTTTCGCTTGAAGAAGCTTTGGAATATATTCAAAAGGATGAATATGTTGAGGTTACTCCAAATCATTTGCGTCTGCGTAAAATAATGCTCAAGGAAGTGGACCGAAAACGTTCGAAGGTTTAACCCCAAATACACGAGTTACAAAGCCCTTAATCCGAAAGTTTAGGGGTAATTGAGGGATTAAGTGCCGCATTTTTATTTAATTTGTGTGTAAGGACCAATAAAAGTGATGATGGGCTATTTTTCAATGATGTTTCTTTACTTTGATCCAGGTTTGGGCGCTATGCTCGTACAAGCCATAGTCGCCGCCGCTGCTGGTATCGTTTTGTTTTCAAAAAACTTTATGTACAAGGTGAAATCGTTTTTTGGTCTGACCAAGTCTCAAAAGGATGGCATTGACACCATAGATTTTGAGCAGGACGAAAAACATCCCAATGAAGAGCAAGGCTCATAGACATCAAGCCTCTTTCCGAGACCCCTCTGGATATATTGTCCAAGACGGATCAGTGGTCAAAAGAGTCATCAATCCCATTTACTTTCCTGTTTACGACGCCCTTTGTGAGGCCGATTTTTTTTCGCCTTTATTCAAGGCCAAAATGCTTATACCGCATATAGAGCAAGAGCGGTCAGAAGATGCTATAGTGTTATTGCCAGATCAGATTGATCTGATGACCTATCCCTATGAGTGGAGTTTTGAACAATACAAACAGGCGGCTTTATTGACTTTAAAACTGCAAAATTTTGCTTTAGATCGCGATTTTTCTCTGAAAGATGCCTCAGCGTATAACGTCACTTTTTATCGTGGGAAGGCGGTATTTATTGACACCTTATCCTTTGACTTTTATCAAAAAGACAGCCCATGGCGCGCCTATAAACAATTTATTACTCACTTTTTTGGCCCCTTAGTTTTAGCCCATTTTCACGGAGCCGAGGCACTAAAGATGATGCAAACCCATATCGATGGAATTCCAGTAGCGCTTATCGCCTCCATGTTACCAAAACGAACTAAGCTGAGTCCAACGCTATACACCAATATTCATTTGATGGCCAAAATGGAGGCCAAACACAAGGATGAATACACGCCTAAGTCACGAAGCATTAAACTCTCAAAACAGAGTTTACGAAATTTGCTGCGTTCTCTATATAATTATATTGATCAGCTTGAGTTGAAGCAGCAAACCGAGTGGGGTGATTATTACAATAAAACCAACTACCAACCCGAATCATTTAATTTTAAAAAGGAGCAAATCCAAAAATGGATTGCTCAAAATGGTGCGCGAAAAATACTCGATGTTGGTGGAAATGATGGGACCTTCGCCCGAGCGATAAATTCTGACATTGCTTTGGCGGTAGTAGCTGATGTTGATCACAATGCCGTGGCCTTAAATTATGCCCAAGTCAAGGCCAATAAAGAAGACAATATGTTACCGATTTGGTTTGATGTGACGCAACCAAGTCCCGCAATAGGATGGGCTAATCTAGAGCGAGAGTCTATACTAAATCGATTATCGACCTGGGGCCCCGAGGCTGTTTTGGCTTTGGCGGTTATCCATCATATGACCCTATCGTCAAATATCCCATTTGTTGATTCTGCTCGATTTTTTGCGGGATTATCGCCATTATTGATCATTGAATTCCCGAAACGCAATGATAGTTGGGTCGATTCATTATTGCAGCGCAAAAGGGAATTTATCAATCACTTTGACCATTATCATCAAGAGAATTTTGAAAAGGCTTTTGAGCAATATTTCAAGATTTTAGAAAGGGTAAATATTCCCGATAGCGACCGCATACTTTACCTAATGCATACGCAAGAATAAGCACCCTATGTCCGGATTTATGAATCATATCAACAAACAACCGCTTGAGCCTTGGATGGTGGTATTGTGCGCCGGATTTTATCCCGTTTTGTTTTATGTGGGTAATAATTATAGCTTGGTGAACTCTTGGGGTCATTTAGTTTTTTTTACTTTAATCTTTTTCATCCTTCCCCTAATAGGTGCTGAGCTCGGTGCTCGAGTATTGAAAAAAAAACTCGGTCTACACTGGGCTGAACTTTGGTTATCATTTTTGGGGTTTGGTCTTTTTTTCTTCTTTATTAAGACCACACTCCTTGAAGCACCTCATCGTAAAATCACGGTGTTAATTGTCTTTTTGGCCCTGATTTATGCTTATTTTCTGAGTAAACATCACCGCAAGATTATGGTCTTACAGGGATTGATGGGGCTTTTGGCTTTATTTCCACTCCTGGGTCAGATTTATCACAACTTGCGTTTATCCGAATCATGGAAGGAGATCCCAGAAGAGGTTCTGAATACAGAATTTAAGGTTAAGCCCAATATTTATTTGATACAGCCGGATGGCTTGGTTAATTTTAGTGAGTTAGATAAAGGGTATTATCAGTACCAAGACTCCACTTTTAAATTAGAACTCAACGAATTGGGTTTCACCCATTACCCTGATTTTCGCAGTAATTATGCCTCGACCTTATCCTCTAACAGTGCCCTGATGATGATGAAGCATCATTATTACAATTTTGGGGAGAATTTTAGTGAGGCCTTAGATGCACGTGAGAGTATCGTGTCAGAAAATCATGTTTTGACGATTTTGAAAAACAATGGCTACCAAAGTAATTTGATTTCGGTGGCCCCTTATTTGTTAGTGAACCATTCAAAACTCGGTTTTGACCGGACTAACTTTGATTTCGACGATATCGGTTACCTGAGCAAAGGATTTAACATAAAGGCCAATATCACCAATGATTTGGATCAATTTTTAGGCGAAGAAGCTATCGCGCCACAATTTTATTTTATTGAGTTTTTCAACCCAGGACATATTGCCGGACGGAGTGAAAATTCACTTGGAGCCGATAAAGAAAGAGACTTATGGCTCGAAAGTATGGAGCGCGGACAGGTTACAATAAAGGATCTCGTGCGGCTCATTAAGCTTCGTGATCCAGAGGGTTTAATTATACTCTTAGCCGATCATGGTGGGTTTGTAGGCCTGGATTTCACCAATCAAATCTACACCAAAACACAGGATCGAGATTTAATTTATTCTATCTTTAGCAGTCAGTTGTCTATAAAATGGCCCAAAGATTTGAAACCAAAACAACCGATCAATTTTACAACATCTGTCAATGTCTTTCGTTTATTATTTGCACATTTAAGTCAAAACCAATCACTTAGCCAAGACTTGGAACCTGATGCCAGTTATGTTATTTTAAATGATGAGCAGTACAAAGGAGTCTATGAATATATCGATGCCAAAGGTGCCGTCAATTGTAAAAAAATTGAGCAATGATTGAGGTTGTTCGATATGGTACCACGCGCACTTCTGAGTGGGATGCCTTTGTCTCAAAAAGCAAAAATGGCACGTTTATCCTTTCCAGGGGGTTCATGGACTATCATAAAGATCGATTTTCGGATCATTCTTTAATGATTTACAATAATGACAAACTTCTGGCCGTGGTGCCTGCTCATGAACAAAACCAAATCTTATATGCCCATCAAGGATTGACTTATGGGGGTTTTGTTTGGCATAAAAAAGTCAAATTTGAGGAGGCCTTTGAATGCTTTAAAGCGGTTTTATCTTATGCTCATGAGCATGATTTTACTGGTTTGAATTTGAAAGAAATTCCCAGGATTTATGCACAGCTCCCTTGTGATGAGCTGGATTATTTTTTAGCGCTGGTTCAAGCTAAGTGTGTTAAAAAGGACGTTGCTTTGGTGATTGATTACGATCATGTTTTAGGTTTTGAAAAAAACAGAAGAGAAGGACTCAACAAGGCACGAAGACATGAGTTGAGAGTGGTCTGTGATGATAATTTTGAGGCGTTTTGGAATTCGATTCTCATCCCCGAACTTGCTCAAAAACACAAGGCAAAGCCGGTTCACTCATTAGAAGAAATTAAGCTTTTGGCCTCCCGATTTCCTGATAACATTAAGCAGGTTTCGGTTTATAATGGGGATAAACTTGTTGCAGGAACAACGGTGTTCTTGGCCCCGACTGTAGTGCATCCCCAATATGTCATGGGCGATACAGACAAGAATAAACTGGGGAGTATTGATTTAGCATACGATTTTATCATTAAAGAATTCGCCTCAGGACGGCGCTATTTTGATTTTAATACCTCGAGTGAAAATCACGGAACCCTACTCAATGCCGGTCTCTTATTTTGGAAACAATCATGTGGCGCACGGTGTATAACGGTCAACCAATACGAAATCGAAACAAAGCGCTTTAAAAATCTTAATCTCAATTTAAAATGATTCCTTACCTGGATTTACACAAAATAAATGACCGGCATAGAGCGGATTTTGAATCCGCTTTTAAGGTATTTATGGATCGAGGGCAAAATATATTAGGGCAAGCTGTAACTGATTTTGAAGCACAATTTGCCCAATATTGCGGCGTGAAATTTTGTGTTGGGGTAGGAAATGGTTTAGATGCCTTGCGTTTGATTTTTGAGGCCTATAAAATAATTGGGAAACTCAAAACAGGTGATAAAGTGTTGGTCTGTGCCCATACTTATGTGGCTACTGTATTGTCGGTCAAACAGGCTGGACTCATCCCTGTATTAATCGATGCCAAAGAGGATACTTTTAATTTCGATTTAAAGGCATTAAATCAATTAACCGATCCCGATATTAAAGCCATTTTGCCCACACATTTGTACGGAGCTTTAGCACCAATGAAGGAGATTAGTGCAATGGCCAATACGCGAAATTGGTTGGTTGTTGAGGATGCCGCACAGGCTCATGGGGCCAAAAATCAAAATGATATCCGAGCGGGCCACTTAGGAGATGCCGCGGGATTTAGCTTTTATCCCACTAAAAATCTCGGAGCTATGGGAGATGCAGGGGCGGTAACCACAGATAATGCCGAATTGGCGGAGGTTATCCGTTCTTTGCGTAACTATGGATCAGAGCAGCGTTACTACAATAAATTTAGCGGCTTTAATTCTCGGCTCGACGAATTACAAGCAGCCTTTTTGAGTGTCAAGTTACCCCAACTTGATCAAGATAATGCACGCAGAGTGCAAATCGCTATGCGCTATGACACTGAGATTGTAAATCCGCATATCATTTTACCGGATGGTCGCTACGATGGCGATCATGTCTACCATTTATATGTTGTGCGGACCGAGCATCGAGCCAAATTAGAAAGCCATTTAAAGCAACTTGGTATCGGGACCTTGATCCATTATCCTGTGCCACCGCATAAACAAGAAGGCTTATCCGAACTCGGTATAGAGCGACATCCAATATCTGAACAGCTGCACGATACGGTCTTGAGTATTCCCATGAGCCCCGTTCTAACAAATGAACAAGTGGATCAAGTAATTGCAGGCCTAAATTCTTTTACGCCTTGAAAATCATCGACTTCATAAAGGGCAATACCCTTCTTAAAATGACATCGCTTAATGCTCCAGTGATTTTGGCGCGTCAATTTATTTCACTGTTCATTCGTCGGGTTATTGCTGAAAATTTTGGGGAGTCTGGTATTTTCTTGCAAGGACAGTTGCGGAGTTTAATACAGTTATTGACCTCGTTTACCTCTTTGGGGATTTTTAACGGAATTGTGAAATACATTTCTGAGTTTAAAGAGGATGAAAAGCAATTGACAGCCCTTTTTTCGACGACATTTGTTTTTACGGTCCTGGGAAGCGTCATCAGTTCGGTGGTTTTGCTTTTGTGGCACGAATCGCTGAGCACTTATTTGTTCGGCAGCGATCGATATGCTTATCTCATTCAACTCATCGCACTTTTAGTTCCCACGATAAGTCTTCAGAGGGTTTTTAATGGAGTGATCAACGGACTCTCACAGTATAAGAAATTTGCCAAAATAGATTTGTTGAGTTATTTACTTAGCTCGGCTCTTATTATTGGCTTTTTGTACGCCGATAATTTTGACGGTGTTTTAATTGCTATAGCGATTACACCCGCAATTCAATTAGGGACTTTATTGTGGGTTTTCACCAAAGTATTGACTCAGTACCTCAAGTTTAAAGACCTCTATTTTAAAGCCCCTTTGGCCAAGTATTTTCTCGCATTTTCGCTAATGTCATTTTTCTCTACGGTTATTTTGAGTACAGTTGAAATCGAAATTCGAAATATGATTTTAAGGCGGATTTCTGAAAGTGATGCGGGGATCTGGTCCGCAATGCTGGATTTGTCTAAAAATTATATGGCGTTTTCGACCATCTTGTTTACCATGTATGTGATCCCGAAGTTTGCCCTTGTGGTCGGCCGGCGTTCTTTTGTGCGAGAAATGGGCCATGTATACAAAACCATACTGCCCATTTTTGGCTTAGGAATGATCGGGGTTTATTTATTTAGAGACTTTATTATCGCCCTGATTTTTCCGGGATTTGATGCCATGTCTTCCTTGTTTCAATGGCAATTGTTAGGGGATTTTGTTCGTCTGATTTCTATGGTCGTTTCCTATTATTTTATTGCTAAAAAATTAGTGTACCACTTTGTGTTTACAGAAATCTTATCGGTAGGTTTATTCTACTTATTTGCCCATTATTTTATTGATATATATGGAGTTGAGGGGGTGGTTATCGGTCATCTCATTCGGTATTTTATGTATTTGATAGTTGTCTTTGTTTTAGTTTGGCAATACGTGCGTAAGCAAGAACAACATAACTCAGAACGCGTTTAGCCTTAATTCAATGGATTCAAAAAAGTCTTATCAAAGTATGCTCAAGGCCACGACCCTTTTTGGTGGGGTTCAGGTTGCCAATATTTTGATGGCACTTTTGCGCTCTAAGTTCATCGCTTTGTTCATAGGGCCGGCGGGGATGGGTATTGCTAGTTTACTTATGGCCACACTCAATGTGGTCTTAGCCATTACCAACTTGGGTTTGGATCGAAGTGGGGTGAAAGAAATTGCGGCCCACGAGAGTCTTGGGGACAAGGATCAAAAAAATATACTCAGTGTTTTAAAAACACTTTTTCTTATAACAGCGATTTTTGGGGTATTACTGCTTTTAATCACGGCTCCTTGGATTAGCGTTGTGACCTTCGGGGACAATCACTATGCCACCCATATACGGGCACTTTCTTTAGCCTTGCTGTTCAAGCAACTCACCCAATCTACATTGACCCGATTACAGGGCTTACGCAAGTTAAAGGGCTTGGCCAAAGCCAACGTTTGGGGTAATTTTTTAGCCCTTTTGGTGACGATCCCCCTTTACTATTATTGGCGGATTGATGCCATCGTTCCTGCGATTGTACTTTCTGCATTGATCAGCCTCGCCGTGGCGCAGTTCGTCGATGCGCGGAATAAGCAGACGACAGTTTTTACTGCACCACTGAAGGCGTGGCAGGAGGGAACCGCAATGGTGCGCTTAGGGCTTATGCTCAGCGTGAGTTCTATCGTGACCCTACTGGTGGGTTATGGGATGCAATTATTTATTTCGGGAATAGGTGGACTAGAACAGGTAGGTCTATACAACGCCGGGTTTTTAATTCTAAACACTTATGTCGGGCTGATATTTACGGCCATGGGAACCGATTATTTCCCTCGTTTGTCCTCTGTGGGGGAGGACTTTGATAAAACCAAGATGATTGTCGGCAATCAAGCCGAAATGGCGACACTCCTCATGCTTCCGATTATCGTGATTTTTTTGGCCTTAGCCCCTTGGATCATCACCTTGCTCTATACCCCTGAATTTGAGGCGGTCGTGCCTCTTGTGCGTTGGGGAATATTAGGAATGCTTTTTAAAGCCGTGTCCTTTTCTCTGGGTTATGTTATTATTGCGCGTGGCGATTCAAAATTGTTTTTAAGGACAACCTTGAGTTTTAACCTCATCTTATTTACCTTAAATGCTTTGGGTTATTATTATTGGGGGCTTTTAGGTTTAGGTCTGAGTTTTTTTGGCTACTATATCATTCATTTTTTGAGTCTCATCTTGATTGTTCGCTGGCGTTATGCGTTGAGGCTTCCTAGGACTCTTTACGCCATGTTTTTCTTAGGTTTAATCCTTTGTATTTTGGTTTTTGTGCTCAGTAGCCTCTCAGGATCGGTGCTGCAAATTGCCTTAACCGCTATTCTAATTGCGATAACTTGCCTATTTTCGTTGTATCGATTAAATCAACGCATTGATTTAGTTCAAATACTGCGCAGTAAAAAAGACCAAGATTCCGATGAGCATTAGACCCTTGTACCGGAAGTTAAAAGAGCGTTGTCGGTTGTTTCTAAAAATCAACTGGTGTAAGTCTTTATACTTTAACTTCAAGTACTTTTCATTTTCAACAGCGCGCAAACTCCCTGTTTTGTTTTACGGAAGGGTGCATTTTGGAAAACTAAAAGGGCGCATTATTTTGCCGGAGGAAATCCACATGGGCATGGTTGGATTTGGACAACCTTATGAATTGGTCACCCAGGCCCGCGGTATTGCTCAAATACATATTGAGGGCCAGCTCATTTTTAAGGGGTATGTGCAATTTGGTTTGGATTATCTGCTGCATCTAGGTCCAGAAGGAATCTTAACCATGGGCCATATGTCCAGTGTGGCTTCTCTCAGTAAAGTTATTTGTCATCAATCCATTAGTTTTGGAGACTACGCCCGCTTAGGATCTGAGGCCCAAGTGATCGACACTAACTTTCACGCTATGCGTACCGTCAGTACCAATACTCCGATGCCTATGCGCGGTCCGATCAGTATTGGGGCTTATAATTTTGTGAGTAACCGGGTTACGTTTCTCCAAGGAGCCAAAACCCCGAATCACTGCACTGTCGCCTCGAACAGCCTTTGTACCAAAGATATTACCGCCTTGGGAGAAAACATTTTGGTTGGAGGAATTCCCGTAAAGTTACTGCGTGAAGATATTGACCGCGATTGGACCGGCGAACAGTCTATGCTCGACAAATATCTTAAGCTATTTTAAGTTCCAGAGGTTGACGCCGCGTCGCGCCCTGTTGACCAAAGTTCGAGGTACTTCTGGCTGACCTTTTTATAATCGTGATGCTCCACTACAAAGGTTCGCGCTTGTTCCCCTAACACAACTCTTTGAGCCGGATGATCGATAAGTTCTATGATCAGGTTTGCGATTTTTTGTGCGTCAGGTAGTGCATTTAAAGCGACACAATGCTCGGGAATATTATAATGTTCACGCCATTCTTTTTCGGCGCAGGTCAATAGTACTTTTCCTTGGGCCATAGCCTCGAGCGCATTATAACCCTGGTCATACCCTAAGACTTGATCGAGTACGATGTCACTTTGGGTGAGCTTCGCCCTATACTCGTGATAGGGCAAGTCTTGGGTGCGAATGATTGTGCAGGAATTGGGTCGTTCTTTGGTTACAATTTCTAAGGCTTGATCAAAATAATCACTGCCCTTTTTGTAATAATTTTTTGTATTCACCCCGTGAAATATGATGGGCCTTGTATCTTCTTGTTGAGGGATAAATTTTATATCCTCCACATTGATCGGATTGGGAATCAGGCCCAAATACTTACTTAATCCACGGTAGGGCAAGGCATAATCCAAATCGCTTGCGATATATCCATGACACAACTCGAAAACCGAATTGTGCAGGGCTAAATGCCCTGGGCTGAGGTATTTCAGAATTGCTGCGTAATCTTTCTTACTGACTTTCCCTTGAAATAGCGGTTCTAAAATGGAGTAGCGAAAGTTTTTGTCCATGGCAAATTTAACGCTGACATAATCGGTTCCGCAGGCCATAACAAACAATTTGTCGTTGTGCGCGGCGAGCCATTGGATGAGTTTTAGCTCGTGTTTGGGCATAATGCCCAGAGGACTCTCATTAATGAGTTGAACGATATCATGCCCCTGTAACGCCTGCTTATAGCGCAGAGCAGAGCGCAGCATGAGCCAAGAAGAAATATCAAAACCGATCAAGCGGAAAATTAAGTTCTTGACTCGCTTCAAAACTCCTTTTTGAAATCGGCGATTGAGTTTAATATCGACGGGATAATTTTTAAAATAATCGCCATCTCCCATCAGAATAACTTGATGGCCCAATGCATTTAGACCTTCTTTGAGGGAATTGTGCAATCTACTGTATTCGCCTACTAAAAGTATCTTCATATCTTTGTGAGAGACCACTAAGTTAGCCTATTTGAGCGAAGTTAAAAATATTCATGTTTGCCTGGTCGCCATCTCGCTCGGTACTGGTGGTGCACAGCGCGTTGTCGCCGCACATAGCCAGATGTTTACCGCCCTAGGCTACAGGGTCACTTTAGCCATTCTTCGCGATCCAATAGATTACGTCTACAGCGGGGAATTATTGCATTTGGGTGGTAGAAATCCTGTTCAAAACGTCCAAAATAAAGTCGATTCAAAATTAAATAACGTCCCTCCGAGAGCGACACAATCCTGGCAGCGCCTATGGCGATTGTATCGCTATATCAAGGTGAATCGCCCTGACGTGGTTGTCGATCATCGCTCGAGAACCAGTGTATTCAAAGAATGGGTATATCGAAAACTCATTTACGGAACAACGCGCGTGATTTATGTTTGCCACAGTGCCCATGCGCCGATTTATCTCACGGACAATCCTCACAGGTTTGGAATCATTACAGCAAAACATTCTCAGCATGTTGGAGTGTCTCGATATATAACCCAAAATTTAATGCTAAAATACGGCCTGAAACACCGTAATTATATCCCAAATTTTGTGTCCGCTCAATGGCTAGCTCAGGCTGATCAATCGCATGCTAAGACTAAAACGGAATCCCCGATAAAGTCGCCATACCTTCTTTGGTTTGGTCGCCTTGATGAAACCGTCAAAGATGTTCGGCTATTGCTTGAGGCTTTTGCCCACAGCACCGCCAAGAAGCAGGGTTACAAACTGATTATTTTAGGTTCTGGACCAGACGCCTTGGCGCTTAAAAACCGAGCCAAGGATTTGAGGGTAGAGTCCTCTGTGGAATTTCTTTCGTTTGATCCAAACCCTCAAGGTTTAATCCAAGGTGCCCGTTGTGTTTGTTTGACAAGTCACTATGAGGGATTCCCCATGGCCTTACTCGAAGCCTTGTCTTTAGGAACACCTGTTATTTCATTGGATATTTTATCAGGGCCTGATGAATTGATTCACGATGGGGTTAACGGCCTGCTGGTGCGTGAGCGAAATAGTCGTATTTTTGGTAAGGCTATAGATACCTTGTGTCTGGATGAGTCGTTTTATATAGGGATTAAGTCAAAGACAAAGTCCTCGGTAGCGGGGTATAGTGCCGATAAAGTATCCCAACAATGGAAAGAATTGATTGAGCAAACTTATGACCACAATTGAAGACTTAAAGATTATTCAAATCCCAAAAATTCACGACCCTCGAGGTAATCTGTCGGTTATCGAGGGCGATGTTTTGCCGTATCGCATAGAGCGGGTGTACTATCTTTATGACGTGCCCTCT